>JAEEGL010146855.1_pt1 | contig 17403 bp, 9 predicted proteins | sample 9134231 | NCBI WGS metagenome assembly JAEEGL01 (sample SAMN16246548, study PRJNA631951) | gut metagenome | biome: gut microbiome; feature: rumen; material: fiber-attached | host: Bos | place: Iran: Karaj | collected 2018-10
AAAGAAAAAGAAAAATCAATGAAATCAAAAAATACAGAAGAATCAGAAAAATCACTTCAATTATCAAATTTAACTAATTCAAATAATACAAATAGTATAACTGAAAGTATAATAAGTATTAATCAACAAAATTTAAATATTATTCCAACAAAAAAAAAAATAAATAAAGTTTTACATAAATCAAATTCAATTACTGAATTACATAATAAAAAAATACAATCTCCAATATTTACAAATATATCTAATTTTAGAGAAAGAAGGAAAAATACTTCTGGACCAATTTCACAATTAATGGAAAAAAAAACAAAAAATATAAAAAGAAAAAGAAGTAGAAATAGTTTAAGTCATTATTTGGAAATCCAAAATGAAGATGCAGTAAAAGATGGTTTATTAAAAAAAGAACTTTTAAATTCTGAAACTAGTTCTAATTTAGATGAAGAAATAAATAAACTTTCAATGTTATTTAATTTAAATATTGATAATGAAAAAATGTTACTTGAAGAAAATACTGAATTTTTAGATATGAAAAAAACAATTTTAGATCTTGAAAAAAAAATTGAAGAATCTAAAAAAGAATATGAATATATTATCAAACAGAATACTATAAAAACTATTGAAGAAAATAAGCAAATTCAAAAACTTGAAGAAATTCTAAAAAAAAAAATTGATGAAAATATAGAAAATATTAGAAATGATAATAATATTGTAATTCAAGATGTTAATGTTTTAGATAAAAAATTACAAATTATGAATGATATTTATCAAAAAGAAGAATATGATTTATATCAATTAATTCATGAAATTGAAAAAATAAATAATAAATTAAAAATGGAAATTAATTTTGTAGAAGATTTAAAAGATAGATTAAGAAAAATTAAAACAAATGAAATACCAAAAGATTTAAAAGAAAAAATTGATTTAATTTTAAAAAATAAATAATTATTAAAAATGTATTTTCAAAAAAATAATTCATTGAAAAAAAGATGGTTTTTTTTATTTTATTATTTTTAAATAATATATTATTTATTAAATCAGAATCAAGAAATACTATTTTATCATATGAACTTTTAAGAATTGCAAAAAATAATACTAATGAAAATACATCACTTTGTTTAATTTATAATTTTGAAAAAAATATAATAATAGATCTCAACGAATATGAAGATAAAAATGATTTAAAAATTTGTAATCCAGATAATGTTACATATACAACATTTTCTATAAATAATAATAATATTACATTTCAAAATAATCAAAATCAATTATTTTCTATTATATGTGGAGGTGAAAAAAATAGTAATGTTATTAATATATGTGGATATCAATTAACTTATTTAAATTTTATTTTTGATTATGCTCATATTTTTGGTAATTTTAATATTGTAACTGGATTCATCATTAATTTTTTTCAAATAAGATATCCCAAATCTTCATTATGGTTTTCTATCATAAATTTATTATTATTTTTAACTGAGGAATTATTTAATACATTTGTATCTCAAAAAACCTATATAAGTAATTTACTTTGGATTTACTTGTTAATTATTGGTATATTTATAATTTCATTATTTATTTTTAAATTTATTCATAAAAAAGAAAATATTATTTGTGGGTTATATATTTGTTTCTTTTCATATACATTAATTAAAATTATTTACTATTCAATAATTAAATTTTTTATTTTAAGACAATTGTATATTTTAATTGGAATAATTCCATTTTTAATAATAGGGATAATAATAGGAAATAAAGAGAATAAATTCAATATTTCAATAATAACAACACCATTTATAGGATCATATATTTTAATAAAAGGGATTAATTATTTATTAGGAGGATTAACAAATGAAATTTTACTTAATAAATTTTATCATTATAATGAACTATATAAACAAGATGAAAGTTCTTTATATATTTCAACAATATCAATAAATACATATATTATTTTTTATTTTATAATGACTCTTATTGGTTTTCAACATCAATTCAGAACTGGAAAAGAAATAAAAGAATTTCAAGATAATATAATAGCAAAAGATGAGATTATTGATTATGTTGTGGAATGTAAAGATAATGTTTTTGAAATATCACAATCAATAATGGATGAAAATAATTCAATTTCAGTTAATGATGAAAGTATTGAAGTAAATAGATCATCAATTCAAGGAGAGTCATAAAAATAGAATAATTAATTTTTTTATTAAATAAATAAAAAAAAGATATTAATATATAATAAATTTTTTACTTCAAACTATCAATAAATTGTTTTATATTATTATATCTTTTCTTTGTAATAATAGTTGAATATGATTCATTATCATTAAAAGCATTAGAAGCAACATGAACACCAATAACAAAATATTTATTTTTTTCCTTATCAAAATAACATAATCCTGCTCCACTTTGACCATAAGATGCTTTAATTTCATGACAAAAAACTCCTTTTTCATTATTAATTCTAATAATTTTTCCTCTTCCTTCATATAAAAAAAATACCGTATTATTATTAATTGATCTATTCATAGGATATCCTGCAGTAAAAAATATTTCAGGATAATTTTCATTTTCATTATATATTTTTACTTCAAAATGTCCTCCTACTATTTTTGATATATTTTCTTTAAAAATAATTACTCCATAATCTTCATCATTTTTATTAGGAAAATCTTTTGGATAATAAAAAGTTTCACTTTCAAATTTTTGATACTTTGATTTATTACCATTTAAACCAGGATAAAAATAAATTTTTTTTGGACTTCCTAATATTTCATTTATTTTAATAGGATTTTTTCTATAATCATATAAATTATGTCCTGCTGTTAAGACTATATTTTCACCTATTAAAATTCCTGTTCTATATGATACAACACTATCAAAAATTAATTCAATAAAACCTATTGCAGAATATGGAAATTTTTCACATTCTTTATCTTCTATTTTTACTCTATTATCATTTGGTGTGTTTCTCCAATAAATTTTATCTAATGCACTTTGTTCAAATGTATATGAAAATAAATTTGATTTTTCCTCCATTTGAATTATTTTTTAATATTAAAAAATAATGGGACAAAAACATTTAAGATCAAAAGATAGTATTATTATTGATAGAATGTTATTGGAAAGTTTTAAAGATACTGATTTAATTTTTCCATTTGAAGAAATTTCTAAAATAAAATTAAGATTTAAAAATGCTGAGAAGTATTTTGGAAAAAATTTTGATTATTTAATTTTTTTTAATAATTATATTTTTAAAGAAGGAATAGCAATTTTATATGAAAATTATATAAATAAAATTGAAGAATTTTCAAAAAATATTGAAGAATTTAATAAAAAGAATAAAAAAAAAAGAAAAGAAAAAATATTTTATTTATTTGTGGATTTTGATGATGAATATGATGATATTACTGATTATGATTTTGATACTTTATATACTGTAATTTTTGAAAAACTTGAAATTTGTAAAATTACCTGTTTTTCGTTTATGAATTGTAAAGAAGTATATATTAATATTTTTTTGAATCAATTATATGAATCAGTTTATTTTTATAGGTCAAATAGATATTTTGACTGTTTATATTTTTTATTTCCAAATGGTGATTCATTTGTAAAAAATGAAAATTATGTAATGTATTTTGGAAAAATATTTGATGATAAAAAAAATAATAAATATTATATTTCTACTTTTAATACATTTTATTTTAAGGATTTTTTAAATATTAAATATACACATTCAATCTCAAATGATAAAATTATTCTTTTTATTTCAAATTTAACACATACTTCATTTATTAAATTTGTTATGAATTTAAATTTAAATTATAATGATTTACTTTTATTTTTGAGTGATTATGAAAATATAAATAACATTCATAAATTATTAACAAATAAATCAGAAAAAATCCAAATATATTGTTTTTTAGAACCAATTTTGCACATAAATATAAATCAAAATATTTTAAATTTCATAAAAAACATTATTACAAATATAGAGAATTCTAATTTTGATAAATCAATTCAAGAAATAAAAATAATTAATATGATATGTAAATTACAAAATGAAGATAAAACAAAAGAAAATAAAAATGAATATATTATTGATAATAAATTAATGAAAAGTAGGAATATATTTAAATCTACTAAAGCTTTAAGTGAAATTGCAGAAATAAGTGAAACATCAAACTCAAATAATTCATTAATTAAAATCTCTTTAAACCAAAATTATAATTTAATTCAAATTGATAAACTGATTCAAATGTTATTAAACTTTTCTTTTTTAAAAAAAAATGAAAATAAAAAAAGAGAATTAACAATTGAATATATTGAAATAAATTCAATTCAAAAACCATCAAAAAATATTATTGTTCAAAATAATATATTAAAAATTAAAAAAGAGAAAAATAATTTTTCTATTTCTAATAATTTTGATGATGAAGGAGTTGAAAATGAGAATTATAAAAATAAAACATTTTATATGTATTCAATAGAAACTATTAATTATAAATGGTTTGTTTCATTAGAAGAATGTAATAAAATAAAAATAACAATTATATTTTGTATTGTTAGAGAATTATCTAAATTTAATTTATTTAAGAATGATAAAATAAATGTAAAAATTTTATTTCAAATATTATTTGATTTTCTATTTTATAAAAATAATAAATATTTTTATTGTTATATGAATATTAAAAAAGATTTAAATATTAGTCAAAAAGAATTTGAAAATAATTTGTATGAATAATAACAATTAATAACAATTAATATATTTATAATTAATTTTTAAGATAAATAAGAACATTATAAAATAATTAAATAAAATATAAAAAAATATACAAAAAAAATATTTGTCTGTTATTTAATAAATAATGGGTGACAGTGATTTTAGTTATAAACCAGAAGATATAAATGATAATCTTTCATTGTTTGATGGAATGGATGAAGGAACAAAAAATAACAATAATAATGATAATAATAAGAATAATAATATTATAAAACATGATAATTTAGACTCTATTAATAATCAATATAAAGGAGAAGATAATTTTATTTATTTGACAAGTGATTTAAAAAAAAGGGAAGAAAGTCCTAATTTAAATGAAGATAATTTATTAAATAATCAAAATAAAGAAAAAGAACAATTAAATGATAATGATGATAATATAAATACTTTATTGTCTAATGAAAATAAATATATAAATAATGAAGATAATGAAAAAAATAATAATGATAAAAGAAATGAATTATTATCAAATCAAGATGTAAGTTATGAAAATAATGAAGAATTAAATTATATGGAAAATGAAGAATCTGAAAAAAAAGAGAAGAATATAAATAAAAGTAAAGAAGATGAAAATAATAATTTAAATAATGATGAAAATGAAAATGAAGAAGATAATTATATAATTAATGAAAATGAAAATAAAGATAATGATGAAAATAATAATTTAAATAATGATGAAAATGAAAATAAAAAAGAAGAAGAAAATAATATATTTAATGAAAATGAAAATAAAGATGATGAAAATGAAAACAATAATTTAAATAATGATGAAGTTGAAAAAAAAGAAAATGAATATGGAGTAGACAAATTTGAAAATAAAAATAATAGTTTAATAAATGAAGAAAATAATGAAAATAATAATCAGGAAAAAATAAGTCAAGATAATAAAGAAATAAATGATGATTTAAATAATAAAAGTAATGAAGAATCAATAAATAAAGATAATAATGTAGATTTATTTAATGATGATAATAATAATAATAAAAATAATGATTTATTTAATGATGATAATAATAATAATAAAAATGATGATTTATTTAATTATGATAAAAATAATAATAATGAAAATGATGATTTATTTAATGATGATAATAATAATAATAAAAATAATGATTTATTTAATGATGATAATAATAATAATAAAAATAATGATTTATTTAATGATGATAATAATAATAATAATAATAAAAATGATGATTTATTTAATTATGATAAAAATAATAATAATGAAAATGATGATTTATTTAATGATGATAATAATAATAATAAAAATAATGATTTATTTAATGATGATAAAAATAATAATAGTAATAAAAATGATGATTTATTTAATTATGATAACAATAATAATAATGAAAATTTATTTAATGAAATAAAAGATGAAAAAAAAGAAGATTTGCTTAATCAAATAAATAATGAAAAGGAAAAAGAAAAAGAATTAAATAATAATAATGAAAATAATTTAAATGAACAAAATGAAAAAGAAGAATCTCAAAAAGAGAAAATTAGAATTCAAAAAAAAAAGAAAACAAAAAAGAATAAACCTCCATTATTCCATGATAATATAAAGGAGCTTTCATCAAGTCAAAAATATTTAAATATATATTCAAAATATAAAGAATTACTTCGTTCAACAAAAAATTCAAAAGATATAGAACTATTAACAGATACAAATGAATATTTAATTGAAATTTTATCATTATTAAATGATTTAACAAAAGAATTAATTGAAACAGGTAAAAATATTAAAAAAGAAAAATTTGAAGAAATGTTAATTTTACAATCAGATTTAAGAAAAATAAATAGTCAAATTAGAAAAAAAGTAAAAGATATTGATAATACTCAATATTCTCCTGAATACATAAATAAATTAGTTAAACTATCTCAATGGAAAAAAAAAGAAATATTAAAACAACATGAGAAAATAACAAAGAATTATGATGAAACTAAAAAAAGATATAAGCAAATAATTGAAAATATTGAAACAAAGAAAAAAATAATTGAAAGAAATCAAAATAAAATAGAACATTGTAAAGAAAATAAAAATAAATTGAATTTAATTGCAATTGAAAAATATGAAATAAAATTTTATGACCAAATATCAATAAAAGATAAAGAAAAAAATGAAAAATTAAGAAAATTAAGAACAAAATATGATACTTATCAAATGGAAGAAAAAGATAAAAAAGACATTTATGATGATAGAATAAAAGATATTAATAAAGAAATAAGTGAAAAAATGAATGAAATAGTAGAATTAAAGAAGAGATTAAATGAAAAAACAAATGTAGCTTCAAGTATTGATAATAAAATAAATAAAATATATGAAGATATTCAAATACAACAAAATAATGAAAAGATTGAAGAAAATAAAAATAATATTGTAGAAAATGATAAAATTAAAATAGTAAAAATTAAAAATCCAAAAGTAGATTATACACATAGAAAAAGAAAAACTCCAAGTGAAATGATTGATGAAATATTAAATAAAAAAAAAGTTACAAATAATTATCAATATAATAATATAAATAATATTGAACCAAAACTTGATTATAATAATGGAAGGGATAATTTATTTATTACTAATATGGATACAAATAATAATAATATTAATAGGTATAATCTTGATAATTTCGATGTGAAAAAAAATCAAACTGAGATAAATGTTTCTTCAACAAGAAAACCTGATTTAAAAATTTCATTTAAAAAAGAAGATACTGAAAATAAAATACCTATTAATGATAATGATAAAATTATAGAACAAATTGATGATAATGAAAAAATTGAAGAAGAAATAAAAAATGATAATAAACCAGAATATATAAGAATTGAAGATGAAAAGAAAAAAAAATTAGAAGATAATGAAGAAGAAGAAGAAGAAGAAGAAGAAAATGAAGAAAATGAAGAGGAAGAAGAAAAAAAAGAAGAAGATAATAAAATTGAAGTTAAAAAAGATGAAGAAAAAATAATTCCAAAAAGAAAAAAACCATCTTTTCTTGATGATGAATTTAATGATGATGAAGAAATTATTGATGATAAAGATAATTTAAATGATAATAAAGAATTAAAAATTACAAAAGAAAATGAAGGAACAATTTCAAGAATTAATAAAAATAATATATTTGATAATTTATTCAATAAAAATGATGAAGAAGAAGAAAAACCTTTTTCAAATGAAAATAATGATAATATATTTGAAGATTTGTTTAATAGAAATAAAAAAAAAGAGGAAAATGATAGAAATTCATTTAATGATTTATTTAATAAAAATAATTCAGAAAAAAATTCTCAAAATGAAGAAGAAGAAAAAAGTAATAAAAAAAATTATTTTCAACCAATTAAAACAGATGAGAATAATAATAAGAATCATGAATTTAATGAATTTGAGGGTCTTGAAGATATTGTTATATAAAAATAATTGATATTAAATATAGTTAATTAAATTTAAATTTTATTTTTTTATATATAAATTTACTCCAAAAAACTTAAAAAATTTAAAATAAAAAATAATAAATATATATTATATCCATATTAGGTCTTAAAAATTTAATATTTTTAAATTTCATCTTTAATAACCTGAAATCATATAAAATTTGATTTTTCACTATATCAAAATAAAATTTAAAAGATAGTAAAACAAATAAAAATCCAAATTCAAAGATTGAATTAATATTATAAAAATATATAGAAAAAAGTAAACTCATAAATTAAGAAACTTTAATTCAAATAATATATATAAATATAAAAAAAATTATTTTATAAAAAAATCTATCAAATGTCAAAAATTTATTTTATCCTAACATTATTTATTCCATTTATTAAATCACTATTTAAAGAACATCGTCCAGTATATATACCAGATAAAAATTTAACATTTGATTCAGGATTATATAATACTAAATCTCGTTTTTTAGATGAATCATCATCAATATCAAAAATTCAATATACAAACCCTATTTCCTATCAATATATTATTTCAGATGGCTTAATAGAAAATTTAACTTTTACATTAAAAGCTGTAAATTTAAGTTCAGGATACTATTATAATTATGCTTCACTTAAATATCCTTCTTCAAGTAATATCTCTATTATAAATATTGAATTTTTAGAACAAGAAACTAATTATACTTTTTCTTCAACTAATCAATTAAAGTTTTATTTTAAATTAAAAAATGAAGAGACATTAACAATAAAAATGAAAATGAAATATAATGAAAATATAACTTCACTTTTTAAAAGTGAATATATATATATTCCTTCATTTTTTGTAGGAATTTGTAAATATAATTTTGAAATTGTTAATGCAAAAAATTTAGGTTTATTATATGGGAATTTTGATAAATTATCTTCTAATATTTATTATTATGAAGGTGATTGTCCTGGTAAAACATATTATGATTATATAAGAACTTCTCCATATAAAGTTACTTGGAAAACATACAGAGAATTAAATCTTTTAGGAACAAAAATTTCTTATACTGAATTAACAATGCCTGCATATTATAAAGGAGGAAATAATTTTAATTATTCTGAATACCTTATTGATTCAACAGAAACAAATGGTACTCAAAAAGTTACTGATAATAATACACATATTCAATTTACATATTCAAACATTTCTGAAACATCACTTTCATTTAAATTAAAAGCAACATTTACAAATTATATTACAAATAATTGGATAATATATTATTCAGATGATCAAATTAAAAACATATCAACAGAAAATAGTATATCTTTAGTAAAAGAAATATTAGAAAATGATACATCATCAAATCCTTCATATTATAAAATAGGTAAATGGATATATTGGAATATAGATTATAATTCATCATACTTAAGTAAGAATTTCACAGTAGATGAAATAATAAAAAATAGAATCGGTGTTTGTGAACATTTTTCAATATTATATATTGCATTATTAAATTCAATTGGTATAAAAGCAGTATATATACATGGATTTTCAGCAGAAGAAAATGATATATATAGTAATAATTATGTTAATACTTCATATGGTCATGGTTGGATTGCTGCTTATATTGATGATAAATGGATTGGATTAGATGCTACTTGGGGTATTGTTGAAGGGAATTTACCTATTAGTCATTTATATTATTCTGCTATTTATGGTTCTGTTAATGCTTCTTTTAAAGGAACTAATGTTAAATGGGGTAAAAATAAATTTGAAGTTCAATTTGTTGAAGTTGTAGATATTATATGTGATTATAATCAAGTTAATATTGATGGTGAATGTATGTTATGTGTTGAATTTGATGAAAATAAACCTTATTTAGATATTAAAGAAAGTATATGTATTAGTGAATGTAATAATGTTTTATATAATAATATATGTTATGAAAGTTGTGAAGATTTAAATACTAATGATAAAAGTTATGAAAATATTGATGGTTATTGTGTTGAAAAAATTAACAAGAATAAGGATAATAGTAAATCAAAAAGCACAAATAATGAAAATAATTCAGAAGATACAAACAATAATAATAATTCAGTTAATATATCAAATGAAAATAATAGTACTAATAATACAGAAGATAATATCAATGATGAAGATCTTCAAACTAATTCTAATAATGAAAGCACACTTAAAACAAATGAAGATATTGAGCAAACTACTAATAATATTAATATAATAAATGAGTCAAGTAATTGTAATTATCTTTTAGTTAAAAAACAAATATTTGGAATTTTAATAATTATGATATTATTATAATAATATAAAGAATGGAAAGGTTGTGGTATTAATATTAATAAAATAGAATAATTTAAATTCCTAATATCTTTTAATTTGTAAATTTAAATAAAAATAATAAAAATTAATATTGTTTATTTTCAAATATTAAAATCAATTTTTTTAAATTTGGAAAAGTATATTAGAATTAAAAAAATAAACTAAATAAATTTAACAATCTAAAGTAGATATAATATTAATTTATTCAATATTTACAAATTCTAATATTTAATTGTCATCTTCAAATTTAATATTAAAATACTTTTTTGCAATATTATTTAATCTTTTCTCTATTTTAATGTTTTCTTCTACATCATCAACTGTTTCTTTAATTTGAGTAAATAAATTTTTTTCAACATTTTTTTCTATATCTAAAAAATTTACATCTTTTTCACTTAAAATAAAAATTGTTTTTTTCTTATTTTTTTTATTATTTTCATCAATCTTAATATAAGGATTCAATGTATTTGAAATGGTAATTTTTTTTTCATTTTCTTTTTTATTATTATTATTTTTCTGAATGTAAATAGGAGAAAAGTCTTTTTTCTCATCAGAATTAATATTTTTATAATTTAAATTTAATTTATTTTTATCTCTTGGAGCCAAAAGAGGTTTTTCAATTAAATTTTCAGGATTATTAATTCCATCATTATTTATGGTAACTTTAATTTGATGTAATTTATCAAATGCTTTATTATTTCCACTTGAGTTTAAATTTATAAAAACATTTTGATTTGTTAAATTTGAACTATTTGTTGAATTATGTCTCATATTTAATTTTATATTTAAATTCTTTCCTAAATTATTCTTTTTTTCATTTTCTAATGATATTAATGAATCATTTGTTAAATTATCATTTATATTGTTATTTTTTTTTGTTATATCTTCTTTTTTCTTTTTAATAAATGTATTAATTAATTTTTCATTTTCATTTTCATTTTCATTTATTACATCTAATGTTGATGAATAACTTTTCTTACTTAATTTATCATAATCCTTTTCTTCTTTTAATATTTTTTTTATTTGATTTTTTTTCATCTTAATGATTTTTTTAATTCTTAATAAATTACCTTCAGATTTCTTTAATAAAATTTTAAAATTTTCATTATAATCACTTAATATTTTAATAAAATCATTTCTTCTTAATAATAATAATTCAGAAACCCCATTACTATTAATTTTTAAACCAACTGGACTTCTTTTATGTTGAAGAACTAAAGATTCTCCAAAATGTTCAAATTTTCTAAGAAATAATAATCTAACAATTATTTTATTAAAATAAAAAAAAATTGAAATTCTACCAGATCTAACAAATATTATTTCATCAACAAATTGACCTATTTTTACAATTTCTTCTCCTTTAAATGCTATAATTGGTCTTAATGATAATAAAACTCTAACTTTAAATTCTGTATTATTATCTCTATGTTGTTTAAAAAATGTAAAATTTTCTATTATTTCTTTATACATTGTACATATTAATACATTTTTTAAAGATGTTGGTAAATATTCAATAAATTTTTCTTTTTCTTCTGCATTAAATTTTGAATTATATTTTAAAAAATTTAAAATTTTTTCATATAATTCATAATTAACATTATATAAAACAGAAATTTTTTGTAAATATTCTATTTTATTCATTAATTTTAAATTTTTTGAATTTTCTAAATCTACTAACTTTTCTAAAAATGAAACTGCATAAGAATTAATAATTAATGAAAAAATTAATAAAAAAAGGGAATATTGTCTTTCAAATGGAGAAGATGGAAGAATATCACCATAACCAACTGTAAATATTGTTACAAAATTAAAATATAATGATGATAAATATAAATTGAAATATTCAAATTTATGTATATCATTTATTTTAATAAATGTTTCTAAATTTATTAATTGAATATATATCCAAACACATGATAAAATATGTAGAATTATGATAATTCTAAAAATATTTTTTAATAAATTTATAACTCCTTTATGATTAAAGGAAAAATTTTTAATTGAACTTTTCACTTTTTTGTTAAAAAAAAATATTTTTTTTAGAACTTTTATATAATAAAAATTTGAACAATTATATATTTTAAAGTATTTAATCAATCTCAATAAACATATATAATAAAAATCAATTGATAGAATATTTAAATATTTTAAAGAATTAAAAGGAATAAATGATACCAAATCAACAATAAACCATCCAAAAATATAATTAATTATAATTTTTTTATGATTAACAATTAAATTTTCTTCTTTATCATAATATGCCATAAAAAAATTTAAAATTAAATCAATTAAATAAATAATATCAATAAAAAAACATGAACAATTATTAATAAAAAAACATATTTGTAATGGTAAAAAAATAAGAGTAAAAAGAATAATAATAAAAATAAAAAAATCCCAATAATATTTAAAATAACTTTTTGGAAAAATTAAATATTCATTTTCATCTTCATCAATTTCTTCTTCATCATTAATTGAATCATAAATTATTTTAGTTCTTTGTAATGTTCTAAATATTTCTTTATTTTTATAAATTTTAAAATCTTTATTCATTACATAACTATTTTTTAATGCTTTTTCTAATTTTAATTTTTCTGAATTTTTAATTTTAAAAAACAATTCATCAAAATTGAATTCATCTTTTTTATTTTTTAATCTAATTAAAGATGGTAATTTTACTCTTTTTTTCAAACAATTATCTGATTGTCGAAGTTGAAATTTTTTTTTAATTATTTTAGAAGGAAATGGGTAAATTTTTTTAACAGGAAAATTTGTTTTAAAAAGGATAGATGCTTTAGTTTTATTATATTTTTGATTTTCATTAAAAGTTTTTATTTTTTTACTTTTTTTTTTTTCATTAGAAACATGTAAAATTTGTGTTGTTTTTCTTTTTGGTTTTATTGATGATTCATTTAATAAAAATTTCCCTTTATTATTTATTGTTGATAATGATTTTCTTGAATTATCAATTATTGTATTAGAAATGAAATCTTCATTATAAACTTTACTTTTTAATTGTATATGACTTTTTTTTTTTTTAAGTAAATTAATTTTCTTTTTTATATTTTGTTTTTTAAATATTTCTTTATTATCAATTTTGAATTTTTTTATATTATTTTCTGAATAAAAATCAATATGATTATTATTATTTTTAATAATTCCGTTTTTATGTATATTATTTAATTTTTCATTATTTTCAGAATCCTCATTTTCAGATATAAAACTTAAATCATTTTTTGAAATTTTTTCTTTATTTTTTTTTATAAAAGCTTTTAATCCATTTTCAATTGAATTTTTTTCTAAATTTAATATTTTTAATTGTGATTCTCTATTTAAAATATCAATATTTGGATTTAATTGAGAATACCTTTTACCAAATCTTTTATTTTGAATTTTATTATTATCAAAATTATGATTTTTTTCATCATTTAAATTTAATAAATTTGTTTTTACATTAGAAATATTATGACTTATTTTTTTTGTTAAAATTCGATGGTAATTTCCATTCATAAAAATTTATTTTATGTATACACTTCACACTTTAATTTAATTTTTTAATTAAATTGAATTAAAAATATTTATTACAATTATTATTTTTTTTATTATTTTATATATTTATTCCAAAAATGAAAAATAATGTTAAAAAAAAGAAAAAAAAAATTTTTATCTACTATTTTTGATCATCTATTATTATTATAAAAAAAATTATTTATTCAATTAAAAATTTCTTTTTAGAATCAAGTTTAGGAGTCCCAGTTGAAGCACTATTTTTAAGATCACATTCATTATGACCTCTAAGTTTGTTTATTTGTTTGACTAATTCTTTTTTTCTATGAAGGAATAGATTTTTTGAGGTGATTATTGATATGAGAAGGAATATGATGGATTTCATTTTTTTTCTTTATGTTATTTATAGCATAGCATTTGTAAAAATTTTTTTAAGGAATTTTTTTTTTATTTCTATTTATTATGTAAAAATTTATTTTTCAAAAATAATTAAGTTTATATATTTTAAATTATTGATATATCCTTTGAAATGTTTTATTATAAATATATGGAATATGTTACTAATACAAAATGAAAAATTTGTATTATTCTAATAATTCTTTTAATTATTGATTTTAATAAAAATTAAAAAATTAATGGATGAAAATGAATTTAGAGTAATAATTTTCAGGAAAACAATAATCAAAAAATTAATTAATGCAAGAATACAAAAAGGATTAAATAATCATTATTTTTTATCATTATTTGAAAAAGAGGAAAAAATTAAAGAAATATTTAATTATTATAAAAACAATTTAATAGAAAAATATGAACCAAATCGTATATTTAATTACTATGAATATTATTTTACTTATTTAGAAGGAAAACAAATTGAATATCATTTACATAAAATTGAAGAAAATAAATTAAATAATATTGAAAAATTGTTATATAGTTATTATGAATATATAATTTCTTTATATCAATCCAATAACTCTTTAAAAAATATAAAAAAGAAAAAAGAAAAATTTTCAAAAACTTTAGAAGAGTTTAATTCAGAAAATGAAATTAAAAAAATAAATGAAAAACAAAAAAATATAGGCAATGAACAAGATAAAAAAATATATGAAGATGAAAAACAAATAATAAAAAAAATTACTTATTATTTAAAATTATTATCTGATCTTTATGCATTCAAATATCAAAAAAAATTTTTTTTTGTAGAAATTACTGATATTATTGATCAAAAAGTTAAAGAATGTGATATAAGCAAAGAAGATTTAATATATTTTAAAGAAAATCTTATAAATTTATATAACAAAAAGGACTGTGATGGAAAATGTGGAATAATTTTAAGATTATTTTATTTAGAAAAAAATTATTTAATAGATTTAATAAAAGATAAAAAAAATGAAGTGAGTGAATTGATTAGAGAAAAAGAAGCAGAAAAATATAAAGAATATTTTACTATTTATGATTATCCGATTGAAAAGATTCAAACTATAGATAAAGATGAAAATGAAAATAAAAATAAAAATAAAAATAAAAATAAAGTTTTGTTTGAGAAAATATATAAAATAGAGAAAAAGTTAGATTTTGTTAAAACCATAAAAGGAAAATATTTAAACTATTTGATTAATAATAATATATTTTCAAAAGAATTAATAAAATTAAGTATTTATATTTTTCAAAACATATGTTATCCATTATCAGATGCATTATTTTATTTAACTATTATATATAATGGATTAATTTGTGATAAATTTGAAAATGAGAATTTAAAATTGAAAGATACTCTTATTGTTGATTCTTTAAATATAAATAACTATTCAACATTGAATGAAAATATTATACAATTAAATGAAAATGATGATTTAAAATTCAAAAAATTAATTTTCGAATATTTATATGACTATTTATATAATAATTATGATATTTATAGAATTCAAAAATTGAGAAAAGTACCACAATTTCATTTATTAATTCTTAAATTTTTTATATGGAAATTAAATGTTGAAAACGGAAATAATTTTGAAATATTAAAGACTTATTATAAATTAAAAGTATTATTAATTAAATTAAAAATTCCTATTGAAAATGAAACAATTTTTGAAAATGTTTTATTAATATATGAAATTATAGGAGATACATATTTAAATTTAAAATATTATAGAAAAGCAAAAAAGATTTATAAATCAATGAAAAGATATTTAAAAGAATACAAAAATAATCAATATAAAAATGATTCAATGTTCAAAGTGATAGAAAATAAAATTAAAATATGCAAATATTTTAGTGGATATAATTTAATTATATAAGGAAAAATAAATTTAAATAAAATAATTTTTTTAAATAAAAAAACTAATAAAAAATCATAAAAAAAAAAAAATCTAAAAAAAAAAAAATTAAACTTAAATAAAAAAAAAATAAAATAATTTTAACGTTTTTAAAGCCCATAAATAAAAAAATCTATATAAAATAAAAATGGAATCAACAACCTTTCCAGCACCAATAACATACATAAATGAAATACAAGTAACATCAAAAGATAAAAACGCATCAGGTTTTTATGACCAATTAAACCAACAACAATATGATGCACTTCAAAAATGGAAACAAGAACTTTTATCAAAAAACATAACATCAGATTTTACAACATATGATGATTTATATTTACTTCGTTTTCTCAGAGCAAGAAAATTTGATTTAGAAAAAACAACAATAATGTTTCAAAAATTTTTAAAATGGAGACAAGATGAAAAAGTTGATGAATTAAGAACAAGTTTTGATTTTAGTGAAATATTAGAAGTTAAAAAAATTTATCCTCACGGATATCATAAAGTTGATAAAATGGGTCGTCCATTATATATAGAATTATTAAGTAAATTAGATGTAGCAAAATTATTTACAGTAACAACAGAAGAGAGAATGGTAAAATATTACGTAAGAGAATATGAAAGATTAATGAAATGGAGATTTCCAGGTTGTTCAGCAGCAGTTAAAAAACCAGTTGAACAATCATTAACAATTTTAGATTGTAATGGTCTTGGTATTTCATCAGTAGTAGGAAAGACTAGAAGTTTTGTACAATTAGCAATTAATATTGGACAAGATTATTATCCTGAAATGCTTGGTCAAATGTTTATATTAAATACTGGTTGGTTATTTAAAGCTGCTTGGGCTATTGTTAAAACATTTATGGATCCTAAAACTGCAGGAAAAATTCATATGCTTGGAGGAAGTTATATTACTGAGTTAGTTAAGTATATTGATGAACAAAATATTCCTGAATGTATTAATGGGAAATGTAAATGTGAAAATATTGAAGGAGGATGCCTTTATTCTGATATTGGTCCTTGGAATCCTAATGGTGGAATACAAGTTGGGAATA
>JAEEGL013235593.1_pt1 | contig 17403 bp, 14 predicted proteins | sample 9134231 | NCBI WGS metagenome assembly JAEEGL01 (sample SAMN16246548, study PRJNA631951) | gut metagenome | biome: gut microbiome; feature: rumen; material: fiber-attached | host: Bos | place: Iran: Karaj | collected 2018-10
AAAGATATTTGGGTGGCAGATATTCCATTTTGGAATAAATGGCAGTTATTAAGGATTACTTAATGACTTAATAAGTTGATTATTAATAGATTATCAATACAATGCAAACATTTTCTAAAAAAAGTGGCTGAATAATTTTGCAGCAATTTCAAAAATACATACCTTTGAAGCGACAAAGACATAAAATTGAAAGAGCGTTTGCCCAAAACTGACAAACTGAAATCTCCCTAATTAAGTTAAGTATACGTCAGTTCAGGCTTGTTTTTTAGTGGATATTGGCTTTTGGGAAACCTCTGTTTACTATTAAAAACAGTGTGCGCCTTTCTTTTTTGTCGTAGTTAAGTTAATCATAAAACAAAAACCTTATGGACTACATCTTTATAAACACGGATTTTTACCTTGAAACAGACATAGATTATGCCTCGCTGAACCTCACGTCGTCCAAAATTGTCGTGCCGAGGATGGTAATTGATGAGTTGGAAAAGACAAAAAAGGACAAAGCAAAAAAGATTTTGGCTGACTTCGAGAAGTATAAGAAGTTGTCATATTTTTCATTCGATAATGAGACGAAACTCAGTAATGTAGATATACTTGATTTTGTATTTGAATACCATTGCGATAAGAAATTTTTTGCAAGTTTCTCAATGGAATTACTTGCGAAGAATACGTTTGATCTATTCTTTGAATGTAAAGAATTTGCGCAAAAAGAAGTAATTTCTGATTCTGTTGCCAAGAAGTTCGTACCTATCATTGAAAAATCTGCCGAAGAAGACAGCGATGTAGCAAAAAATATATTAGCAATATGCTATAGTTGTGGCTATGGCAAGGAACAAAACACTGAACATGCTATTGAATGGTTCAAAAAGGCAAGGAAGGCTAATATTGATATTGGTATTAAAGAGTTGTATTTGAAGAAATTGCAAGAAGAACTTAATAGTTTGCAAACAAAAAGAAAAGTTGTTTTTGCAGGATTTTTGATTTTGGCATTTTTTATATTTCTATTCGAATCAAGTGGGATACTATATCATTTTTTCCTAAACAGTACCTTTTATATTATTTTGTTATTAGCTATTAGTATTCTTGTTGGTTATTCAATTGTTCTTGTCCGTTGGAAACCAAAAAGCAAAATAGAATCGCTCCGAAATCAAATTGTTAATATCACATCAGTTGATAGATACAGACGTGCCGCCGCAGAAGGAGATAGGAAAGCGCAGGAACGGCTAAAAGCAATGGAAAAGAAGAAATCCATTGATGACATCGTACAAGAACTAAATGCTGACAAGATAACAGAAGAACATATACGCGCAAAGCGATGGTATTGTTTGTGCGTTTCTCTTTTTGTATGCTTAATTATCTGTTTAGGATTCTATATGAGGTGGAATTTGAAAACAATGCGACCTGATTTATTCGCAGATAATATAATCAACATTGATACTCTGAACACTAATTTGAAACTAATTAATGAAACATACCAAAAAAGGGTAAACGAAATTGATTCTCTACAAAAAGAAATTAACAACATATTAATACACGATATGCATTTTTACGACACAACAAAATGCATTACTGATTCTTTGTCGAGTGTTACTTTTGAAAATTATGGAGTTGGAACGATTTCAAATCAACAAAATATAAATGGTGATATATCTATTCCAGAATTGTTACTAAGAATTTTAATAAGTATGTCGATTCTTTCGATGATTTTCATTTTTATGAATCAAGCCGCCCGTTCCCGAAAGAATATGGTATTACTGTCAAAGGAGATTCAAGAATACAAGTATATCGGTGCATTGCTGAAAGGCAAGGTTGATATGTCAACCGACGGCGAAGAAACAAACAAGGAAATCAATCAGACTCTGAATCAAATGATTCAACTTCACCTCGAAATTCAAAAGCAACGTCTTGAAAAGGAAGACCATACCGAAGTAAAGGATATTACTCCTGATGTGCTTAACTTCTTCAAGGAAAACACCTCGACAATGATGGGCAATTTCAACGAAATGCAGAAGAATATTTTGGACTTGCACAAAACGATTGTGCAGACATTGAAGGATGATAAAGAAAAGAAATGATACAATATATGGGAAAGTATCGGGGAAGTTTACTGCCCAAATACTTCCCCAAAACCAACCACTATCAACTTTACAATCAACCTTTCTGTCAACTTTTCTATCAACCTACGGCATTGATGGTTGATAAAAAACAAGCATTGTCCAAACTTGATGTCGCAAATTGCAATTTCAAGTTTAGACAACACTTGTCTGAATATCAATAGTATGCAGTGATGCCGCAATTTGCGACATCACCAAAATCATTTTATTCCCACTTCACCAATATCCTAAACACCTTGCCCGGTGCCTCGCTCCAAGTCTTCAACGCTTCGTCGGCTTGATTAGGCTCAATGATGCGGCTGATGAACTTTTCGATGGGGGCGTTGGTGTTGGTGAGGTATTTGATAACTGCCTCAAAATCCGATGGATTGGCATTGCGAGAACCCATAATGTCGAGTTCTTTCTTTACAAAAAGGCTCGTGGTAAGGGCGATGTCGGCTTTGGCGTAACCAATGCAAACAATGCGACCCGTGAAAGCCACTTTGTTGACCGCCAACTGATACGTGGGTGCTGCACCAACAGCCTCAATAACCACGTCGGGCGCGGGGAGATTCCATTCTGTGGCGGTGTTGTAGGTGAATTTTGCGCCAAGAGTGCGGGCAAGGGCAAGTTTTTCGTCGTCAAGGTCGGCGGCGATAACAGTTGCACCGCGCATAACGGCACGTACCACAGCACCGAGACCAACCATTCCGCAGCCTATTACCATCACAGTATCGGTGTCGGTAACTCTGCCACGGTCAACAGCGTGAAAACCAACGCTCATCGGCTCTATCAAAGCCGCATCGCGCAACGAAACCTCACCGCAAGGAATCACCTTTTGCCACGGAAGTGCGATATATTCCTGCATTGCGCCATTGCGCTGAACGCCAAGAGTTTCGTTGTTTTCGCAGGCGTTTACGCGACCGCGACGGCACGATGCACAACATCCGCAGTTGGTATAAGGATTGACGGTAACTACCTGTCCCGCTTTGAGTTGAGGCGGAACACCATCGGCAGTTTCTACGATTGTTGCGCCGATTTCGTGACCCGGAATACGGGGGAAAGTTACCATAGCGTTGCCGCCACGATAGGTATTGAGGTCAGAACCGCAGAAACCCACGTAGCCGAGTTTCAACAGCACTTCGCCGGATTTCAGAGCCGGTTTGTCGAGGTTGACAATCTCTGCCAAACCGGGTTTTGTAATTTGAATTGCTTTCATTATGTGATTTTAATTTTGTTTAACAAACTTCCCTGTCTCCACTGCCCACGCATACGCGAGCACGATTACGAGGCACACCACCGGCACCAAATACGAAATGTGGATGCCTGCCGCGTCAGAGATGAGACCTTGCACGGGCGTAATTACTGCGCCACCGAGGATTGCCATAATCAGACCCGACGCGCCGATTTTTTTGTCGTCGGCAGCAACGTCTTCGAGGGCGAGTCCGTAGATTGTGGGGAACATCAGCGACATAAAGAAACTAATGCCTGTGAGTGCGATTACATTGAGCATACCTGTATCGGGCGTCAGGACAACCGTCGTACACAGCACCAAACCTGCCACAGCCGCCCACATCAGGAGTTTGGAAGGGCGATGCCATTTCATCAGCCACGTAAAGAGGAACCTCGCCGCGCTGAAACATACAATGCCAATCAGATAATATGTGGCAGCATCCACTTCGAGAATGCCAAGTTCCTGCATCACAAGGCGTATTGTAAACGACCAAACACCAATCTGCACGCCTTCGTAGAAAAACAACGCCAACACGCCGCACACGTAGCGTTTGTTTTTCAAAAGTCTTGAAAACGACTCACTTACGCTGCCCTTGCTACTGTCGCTGCCCTTGGGCATTTTGGCGAGGAGCATCACCACCATTACCGCCAACAGCACAAAACCGAGTGTCATATAAGTGCCTGTAACTGCGTTGAGTTCGCCCTGTTGGATGGCTTGGAGTTCGGCTTCGGACATTGCCGCACGTGCGCCCGCGTCCGCGCTGTTGAGTTGCGAAAGGATGAAGAATTGGCTCAGCAAAATACCTGTGATACAGCCAATTGGGTTGAACGACTGCGCGATGTTGAGACGGCGAGTTGCTGTTTCGGGCGAACCCATCGAGAGGATGTACGGATTTGCGGCGGTCTCCAAAATGGAACATCCGCCCGCAAGTATGTACAAGGCAATCAGATAGAACGCATACGAAGCCGCCGATGCTGCGGGCAGGAAAAGAATCGCGCCCAATGCGTAGAGCGACAAGCCGAGGATGACGCCACTCTTGTAGTTAAACTTCCTGATAAACAGCGCGGCAGGCAGCGCGAAACAGAAATACGACCCATAAAACGCAAACTGTATCAACGACGTCTGCGCGTCGGACATCGACATAATGCGTTTGAACGCGCTCAGGAGCGTGTCGGTCATATTGTTAGCCAATCCCCACAAGAAAAACAGCGAGGTAATTAGGCAAAACGGAATCAGATACTTTTTTTCAATTGTCTTCATAATAAAATTTTAAGGTTATCGGAATTTAAGTGGTTGCAAATTTAACGAAAAAAGTTTTAAAACAGAAAAAAAAATTCATTATCTTTGCCCAAAACATTTCCTAATTTTCAGACGATTATTTTGATTTGTTTTCATCGAACTTACGTTAATTTATCAACTAATACTATGATTTGCAAAACCTTAGACGAAGTGCGCGCCAACATCGACCGAATCGACAGCGCGATAATATCTTTAATTGCCGAGCGGGGCGAATACGTGGCGCAGGCGGCGGCGTTCAAGAAAAGCGAGGACGGCGTCAGAGACACTTCCCGCGTTGAAAAAGTAATCCAAAAAGTGCGCGACAAGGCGACAGCCCTCGGCGCAGACCCCGATATGGTTGAAAAAATATACCGCCAAATGATAGCGTCGTTTATTCAAAAGGAGATGGCGGAGTTCAATGGAAACAAGACCATAAATCTCTTGGACAACATCGACCGCATATACACCACGCCACTTGGCGCGGAACGCATCGCCCGAAACCTCGCCCTGCCCGCAGGAACCGATTCTGTGGCGTATTGCATACAAAAAATACAATCGCCCTCGTGCCGCATCACCCGCAACGGCAAAAACTTCTATTGCGATGTCGATGGCATTACTATCACCGTCAATGCGCATAGTTTCACCATCATCACCGCACATAAAAACAAGTAACGCCATGCCCACCTCCCGCCCTTCTTTCTCCGAAATCAAGACCTACCAAGCGTTTTCTAAATACTATTGGTATCGCGACGAACTGATACAGATTTGCCGCGAATTGGGATTGCCGTCATCGGGAATGAAACTCGAACTCAACCGCAATATCCAAGCATATTTCAACGGTGAAACAGTTGAAGAAAAACTTAAAGTAAAAACCTCAAAATCCGTTGTAACAAACGTTTCACTATCAACAAAACTTTTGGAATGTGGCTTCACCTTTGGTCCGAAGTTTCGCAAGTTTTTTGCAGAGCAGACAGGCATCAAGAATTTCAAATACAACGCCGACATGGTTGCCACCGTCAAGAAAGTAAAGGAGGACAACGACACCACATTCACCCTCGGCGACCTTCTCGAAATCTATTACGGACGCAAGACATACGCGACCTACGACAAATCCGCCCTGCAATGGAACAAGTTTGTACACGACTTTTGCGCCGACCCACGCACGGCAAACATTCCCGACAAACTGAAAACCGCCGCCCTACTTTGGCGCATCGTCCGCGAATCAACACGTGAAAAAATATACACACCGCAATTGTTGGATGAATATGCCGAAACACTAAACCTGCGCTAAATCTGGGTAAACTTTTTTTGCCAACTTCAAAAAAATAATCTATCTTTACACGTTTAAAAAAGTTGTAACCCACTCACTTGAAGTGAAACTTTATGTAACATCGGTGATAATTCTATTGATTACGCTCTTAGTGCCGTTGGAGGTTGTATCGCAAGACAGTTCCGACATCAAGAGGGCGCGGGAGTACGTTGCCATCGCCAGCAAGAGTAACAACATCGACACCATCAAAAGTTTCTCAAAAAAGGCATACAACATTGTTTTCAGAGCGAACGACATCCCTGCAATCACCGAGTGCGCCAACAATCTTGCATACGTTTACGCCATGGAAAACAATTATGATTCCGCAATCGCTTATTACAAACATTATTACCTGCTCGTATCAGACGACACCGCCCGCAAAAAAGACATGGCAAGGACGCTCGGCAACCTTGGCATCTGTTACAAAAACACCGAGAAATACATGGACATGTGGAATTGTTTCAGGCAAGGCAAGATATTGTTTGAGGAACTGGGCGACACTTCCAAAATCTGCTGGACGGATTTGGAAATAGGCGAGGCATACGAACATTTTGGAATGTTTGAGCAGTCTCGTGAATATTACAACAATGCACTTGTTCTCGCTAATGAGGCTGGCATGTTCAGTTATGTGGCGACGGCCAATTACAACATCGGACATTCTATCCTCTACGAACATTTTGGCGACCGCACCGACAGCGCGTCGGCGTATTTGCAGAAGGCCCGCGATTGCATCATGCTCGCTTTCAACGCCAAGATAGTGGATCCGAGTTTTTCGGATACCGTGCAATGCTACTCGTCGCTGATGCTGGCTAAGTGTTACATGGCACTCCTCAATTCGAGCCGGCAGCGGGGCGACTATGCCGACAGTTGCCGCAAGTATCTTAATTTTTACAAGGCGGCGGCCATCCGCAAGCCTTTTGCCGACAGCCTGTCGATGGAGACCATGAGGGCGTTGCTGATGGTGATAGACGGCAAGTACAGGGACGCCCTCAAGGTGTTGGAGAGCGCGAAGAACCTGCCTGTGAAGGACACCTACACACGCGAAGTGGCGGAAGTTTACAACCTGCTTGCGAGGTGCTACGCCGCCTTGGGAAAATCAAAAGAGGCGTACTTCGCCAAGAAAAAGTACAACGAACTTTGCGACAAGGTAAGCAACGACGAAAACATGAAGCGTTCTGCCAATTTTGTGGTACAGACAGAAATAGACGCCGAGCGCGAGAAGCGCAACAGCGACAAGCAACGCCGCGACGAACTCGACAAGGCGGAGGCCGCCCGTCAAAAGAGCATCATCAAATGGCTCGCGATAGGACTTGTGGCGGCGGCGGGCATTGCGATGCTTATTTCTGTGTCGCTCCGCAAGAAGCACCGTCTCAACAGCGAACTCAGCGACCGCAACAACCAACTCCTCGTGCAGCGCGATATCATAGAGCGACAGAAGGACGACGCGCAAAAGGCGCAGTCTATCATATTGTCGAGTGTGGAGTATGCGTCCAAAATACAGTCGCAGGCAATAGGCAACGCGGAGAGCGTGGCGGCGGTGTTCCCCGAAAGTTTTGTGTATTACCGTCCGAGAAACATCGTGAGCGGCGACTGGTACATGGCAACCATCTTGCGCCGGCACAGGATAATGATAGAGGCAGACTGCACCGGACACGGCATCCCCGGCGCGTTGCTTTGTATGCTCGGCGTGAGCGCGATGAAAGACATCATCAACCGCATGAGATATACTTCTACGGAAATCCTGCCCGGCAAAATCCTCGACGAGATGCGCGTTGCCATCAAGAAGGCACTCAACAAGAACATAGGCGACTCCAAGACCATCATCGACGACGGCATGGACATGACCATCGTGATACTCCCGCCGTCGGGCGACCAGTTGCTGTTTGGCGGTGCCTGCCAGAGCGCGGTGCTTGTGAGCGACGGCAAGGCGATGCGGCTCAAAGGCGACAACAATCCCATTGGCAATTACGTGAGGGAGAAGGAGCATTTTTCCACACAGACCGTCCCCGTCAAGCATGGCGACGCCGTGTATCTGTTTTCTGACGGCATACAGGATCAGACGGGCGGCGAGGAGGAGCGCAAATTTTCCTTCAAAGGCTTGATGGAATTTCTTGCAAACCATTACTCGCTGCCTATGCAGGAGCAGATGGCGAAGTTTGAGGCGTGCTTGGACGGCTTTGTGGGCGACGCCGCGCAGGTGGACGACAGGACGCTCGTAGGCATTAGAATTTGAACCAAAGAGACATGTATAAATTGGTATCCATATTATTGCTGATTGCATTGTCCACGGCAGCCGCCGCGCAGGACAACGACGTGGTGGACAGCCTGCGCCGCCAACTCGCTGTGTCCTCCGATGTCAAGACCCAGGCGACGCTGTGCTACGACATCAGCAACGAGGCGTATGATGCGGATACCGTTGTGAAATATGCGCAGAAGGCTCTGATATTGGCGGGCGGGCTTGGGCTCAAAGAAATGGCGCGCTGCTACTCCAACATGGGCTGGGGATATTTTATCAAGAGGGATTTTGTGCTGAGTCTCGACAAGTACCAGCGGTCGGTGGCATTGTATGAGCGGCTTGTAATGCCGGAGGAAGCCGCGATGATATACATCAACATCGCCGCCTGCCATCGTTATATAGGCGACTACAAGCAGATGTGGGAAAATCTGTACCTCGGCCTCGACAAGGCGAGCCAGGCCTGCGACACCGCCAACATCTGCTACGCATATTCGGAGATGGCGGACGTTTACCAAAACCAAAAGATGGGCAGCGTGGCGCAGGAGATGCTGCTCAAAGCGTTTGCCCTCGCCGAGCAAGCCGGCAACTATGCCGAGATGGGCGTCATCGCCAAGGAACTCGGCGGCATCGTAGAGCCGGCGGACATCGACATCGAGGCGGTGAAAGCCTCAAAAGACTGGGCGATGAAGGCGGAAGAATTTTTCAGCAAGGTGGAGCCGCTCGACCATTATTACGAGGCGATAAGGTACAACAATTATGCTGAAATCATATACTGCTACCTCTCTCTCGCCAAGTTTTATTACGACGACCGCTACATCGACAGTTCGCGGAGTTATGTGGACCTCTTTGACCAATATGCCAATGCCAGCACCGTGATGGACGAGAAAATCACCGACCTTCACATACATGCGCGTCAGTTGCTGTACGAACACAAATACCGTCAGGCTATCAACATGCTCAATAAGTGCGTCGATTTGTCTAACAAGGAGCCAAACCATTATCTGTCAAACATCACCTTCAACCTTCTTGTGGAGGCCTACGAAAGCATCGGCGACTACAAGAACGCGCTTATTTACCTCAACAAATATTGCGAGGCAGACCAATCATTTGCGGGAGCCGACGCCGTGATGCAGTCCATCGCCTACAACGTCCGCCACAAAATAGACAGCGAACGCCGCAAGACCGAACTCGAAAACCAGTTGGCGAAGGAACGGCAAGACGAACACGACCGCCACAAGAAGCGCGCTTTTGCCGCGATAGTGGCGGTAGGGTTTGCGGCGGTGTCTATTGTGATAATTATGCTGGTGTTCTGGTTTGTTAGCAAGCGCGCCGTAAGCAACATCGCCAAGCGCAACGTCCAGATACTCTCGCAGCAGGCGATGATCAACGAGCAGAAGAAGGAGTTGCAGGAGACCACCGACAAGATTCGCCAGAGCATGATGTACGCGAGGAGGATTCAGATGTCCACTACGAGCAATGCCGACGAACTCACGGCGGTGTTCCCCGGCAGCATTGTGGTGTATCAGCCGCAGGAGATTGTGAGTGGCGACTGGTATGTGGTGTCGCAGTTGGGGAGGCAGCGGATAGTGGCTGTTGGCGGCAGCAGCGAGCATGGCGTGCCGGGGGCGATGGCGTGTATGCTTGTGGTCGATTCGTTGAAGGAAACCATCAACCAGATTGCGCCCGATGCCGATGTCTCGCCGTCGCAAATACTCCTTCATGTGGAGAACAAGGTGCGCAACTCCTTGGGCGCGGGCGTGGAGATTGCCATTTCGCTTTGCGTGATCGACGACAACCGCCAACTCAAATTTGCCGCCATCAACAACGACGCTATCCTTGTACACAACGACACTGCACATCCAATAATTGCCAACAAACGAGAAGTCTCTGTGGCACTGCTTGATGACGGCGATTATCTATTCCTTTACTCCAACAACACACGCCGACTGATGTCCACCACCGGCAGCAATCCCGAGACCCTCTGCATCACGCTCGCCGCCCGCCCCGACGACGCCCAACGCCTTGCCGTATCTGCCATCACCGGCGGACAGACACAGAGTGGCGACATCACCATTGTGGGTGTCAAAGGCTAAAAAATGTAAATTTTACTGAAAAAACGTTGTTTTTTGAAACAAAATCGCCTCCACTCTCGTATAAGTATAATGGCGTGTTGTAAGCCCCGCCATATACATCAAGCATGAAACGCTACCTGCCCATTATACTATGCCTACTATTGGCAATTGACGCCGCGCCACAAGACGCGGACACCATCGACGACCTCCTGCAACAGGCTGCCGATGCAGACAGCGACACCTCTAAGGCAAAAATCTACGTGAACATCGCCGCACAATCCAGCGACCCCGACACCATCATCAAATACAGCGAACTCGCAAGGGAGATAGCCGAGCGTTACAACGACCTGTGGACGCTCATGGTGAGTTACGACAACATAGGATGGGTGCAGTATTACAATTACCAGTTTAAGGAAGCGGTGGAATCGTACAACAAAAGCATCGAATACGCCACCCAGATAGACGACAAGCATTTTATCGGGGCCACGAGCCTCAGCCTTGGCAACGTGTATTACGAACTCTCCGACATCTCCAAGATGTGGGAGTCTTATTATAAAAGCCTCGACATGTTTACGGAACTCAAAGACACCAGTTATGCTTGCATCGTGATACGTACCATCGGGCAGGCGTTTGCGAGTGTCAACATGTTTAAGTCGGCGCAGGAGCAGTACCACAAGTCGCTCGCCCTTAGCACCGAGATGCACGACACTGTACAGATGGCTTACGACTACCGCAACATCGGCGAGACGTACCTCCAGCAGTTTGGCGAAGGCACCAGTCCTACGGCGTTGCAGGGCATCAACACCGCCAAGCGTTACCTCCAAATAGCCGAATACATGATGCCCGACATCAACAACGACTACGCCAACGCCGAGCGCGTCGGCAATTACATCTCCCTCGCCAACTGCTACGTTAAGTTGGCTAATCTACAAGGCGACCACGCATACATCGACAGTTGCCGGCATTACTTGGCACTTTTCAAGCAGCAAAACCTCTCCAAAGTGGAGGGCTACCTGCTCGCGTCGCAGACTGAGGCAGACGTGCTGATGTTCGAACACAAATACGCCCAGGCACTCCCAATCCTCACCGACGCGCTCCAACACGCCATCGACGACGGCAGCGAACACAACGAAATGTCTATTTCCAAGTTTCTCTCCGTGTGCTACGAGCATGTTGGCGACAAGGCGAAGGCTCTCGACGCACTCAAACGCCATTATGACCTCAAACAGAAAATCACCAACGAGACAGAAATACGCCGCGCCTCCGAATACCTTGCGCAGCAGCAGATTAAGGACGAGAAGGAACACATGAAGCAAGACCGCATCATCAGCGAAGAACGCCGCCAGAGGCAGACTGCAATCAACTTCGCACTGCTTGTAACGCTTGTGATGATGCTGGTGATAGTGTTTCTCGTCTATAAGGCTTTCCGCCAAAAACGCCGCTCCAATGAGGCTCTGATGGGCAAAAACGCCATCCTCGCCCAGCAGAAGGAGGAGATTGCCAACCAGAAGGAACGCCTCGCCCGCACCAACAGCCAGATGCGCGAATCCATCACATACGCCCAGCGGATACAGATGAACGTGATTTCATCGCAGGAGGAGATGGACGCCATATTCCCCCAAAACTTCGTTCTCTACCGTCCAAGGGACATCGTGAGTGGCGATTTTTACCGCATCGACACCATCCGCGACCACAAGATAATCGTAGTGGCGGATTGCACGGGACACGGCGTGCCGGGCGCGTTGCTCAGCATGATGGGCATCAGCGCGTTGAAAGATATTTTTGGTCAGTTGGAGATCACGGGCGGCGACATCCAGCCCGCTGCAATCCTCCAGCAGTTGCGCGATTTTGTAAAACAGAATTTCTGCAAGAACACCGCCGACCCGCGTTTTGCCCACGACGACGGCATGGACATGTCGATATGCGTCCTGCACCCCGACGGCGTAACGATGGACTTCGCCGGTGCCAACCAAAGCGCGTTGATAGTGCACAACGGCGAGGTAACGCGGCTCAAAGGCGACTTTATGCCCGTAGGCAACTACGTGAAGGAAGAAGATTTTACCACGCACCAGATTAAGGTGTCGAAAGGCGACATGCTGTACCTCTTTACCGACGGCATCCCCGACCAGTTGGGCGGAACAGATTTCAGCAAATTTTCGCTCCGTAGGCTCACCGACCGCCTCGCCGACGTCAGCCGCAACGACCTCGAATCCCAGATGTACGACATAGAGAAGAACATCGAACTTTGGATGGGTCAGAACGCCCAACTCGACGACATCACGCTGTTAGGCGTCCGGATTTAATTAATGCATAATGCATAATTCATAACGCATAATTCGTAATTCATAATTCGTAAATCAACAATTCAACAATTCAACAAATAAAAAACACAAAGGCAAGCCCTTCTCTGAGCCTGCCTCTGCTACTAATTCTTAACCTAAACCTAATATTATGAAAAGACAATTAAAAAAATAAAAATACAAATAACAACAATTAAAACTCAAAAACTAATTTCTATCATTTACGCTGCAAAATTACAACGAATTTTTGACATAGATATTAAAATAGGATTAACAATGTATTATATAAATGTAACGGTTACAGTAAATTGAGTTTTAAAATAATATTAGGTTCCTAAAACTCCATTGTTACAGTGTTTTTCAACGTCTTTTGCGAGAGTTGTAGCGACACGTCGAAAGTGTAAGTGCCGCTTTGGGCTGGGAGTTTGACGAACACAAGGTAGAAATGGTCTTCAAAATATTTCAACTTTGCATCGGCAATATCTGAAATATTGCAGTTGGTAACATCCCAAATTGTTCCAAGTCCATAGTCAAACACTATCTGCGGACGATTTTCAGGCTCGATTTCCTTATAGCCGTTCTGAATATATTCGTATGGCGACGAACCATAAAAATCTATAATGTCTGACACAGAACATCCCGCCTTGTGCATGTCGTCGTAGTCTTCGTTGCAAACAACTTCGATGCCCATGATGGTGTCGTTTACCACGCTACGTGCAAAAGGTACACCTGAATTGTAGAAACAGGTGTCTCCAATAAGTTTTGCTATTGAGTCAAACACATTGAAGTTTTCTTTCTGTAACGATTCAGCATTTCTTTTGCCGGATGCAGCAAGATTGCCTCCATTGCGTTCATAGTTAGTCTTGCCAGACCAACCTCTTGAATCGTATTGCAAACCTTCCACAGCAACCGTTATTACAGGAAGTTTCTCATAAAATGTTTGCTGTATGGTTATGATTGTGTCGGCATCAACGTACACGTCAAGATAGTACTTGCTGAATACAGTACCATCTACAGGTGGTTCGTCATTTTGCGAAACTACCGTTTCTCCATCTTTGGATGTTGTGGAGGAATTTGGCTTGGTAGTGGTCGTTGTCGTTGTGTCGTTTTTTGCTGGTACTTCGGTTTCTTCCTCGCACGATGCAAAGAAGACAAGAACGATTAGCAGTACGAATAATGTTAGTGGTTTCATAATATATCTCCTGTTTGATTATTTTCTTATGTTGATGTATGCACTCATTCTATATTGATAGTAATAAGGAGTTTCCGTAGTCTTACTGATGGTCTTATCTTCTGCAAACACTCCACCTTTATTAGTGTCAAAAACACCGCTAAGGTAATACCCATTCAGAGTTTTGTCATCTCTCCAACCGAAATTGCATAATATGTAGTTTTGTACTGACACTTGTCTTGATTCTACAACTACTAATTTTTTTGTAAGAGGAGATCGGTCATCAGCATACTTATATTCGGTTTCTGTTCTTTCCCACAAACCATGTGCCAACCATTGATGTCCTTTGGAATATTTGGTGGATACGCACAGGATACCAAAGATTGATGTGTTTGCGGAAACATTTGAAATTTTCTTTGAATATCCGGTTAACAAAATTGGATAGTGATTTTTGAGTTCATTACATACATCCTGTTCGTTATAGTCTATATACGAGCCTCCATTTGAATAGCCGAAATTTTTGAAAGTTCGTGGTATGTTTGAAAGGCTACCAGTGCTACCTATTGTGTCATAGATATAGCCGTAGTCCATATCAATGCCGTAATAGCAAGAAGCGACGGCATGGCTCGTGTAGCCGACATTATGGCGAATCCATTGTCATCCTCGAAATTGAATACGTGGATTTTGGTGGTGTCTGGATCGTCAGTGGACTTCGATAGCGAATGACGGACTGAGTTCAGCGAAAAACCGTCGACGATTTTCCTTGGTAGGAAAACTCCATTGCTGTTCTTGCTGAGCGTAGAGCAATCATCCAAGATGCTTTCCAAGTCTTTGCGGGCTTCTTCGAGCGTGATGTAGTCATCAACAACCTTATCGTTTGCAACAGCTTCCGATCCTGGCTTGACGCTTACTGATTCAGGTTCCCCCTGCTCTTGTATCAAGGGGGGAGGAGTTAACTCCTCTTTGCTGCACGCGGCGAATAGCATCATCGCCACAAATGCAAATTGTAGTACTCTTTTCATTGTTCCAAAAGATTTACACTAGTTAGTCACTGTGGCTTGCCGCGTGGCCTTTGCGACTTGCCTGTTGTCTGTGTGTTTTAATTTTAAAACGTTTTGTCTACTTCTTGCGGCTTTCGACTCGTTGCCGCTCCGTTTTTGGGAAAAACGGAGAAAAAATTACTTGCTGTTTGGTAACAACACGACTACTGGCGGTTTGCCTGGAATGGGAATTCGTTTGCCCATTGGATTTGGAATTCCGCCAGGCGGCGGACCTGCCACAAATGTTGATGCCATCAATACTGTTGCAAGCAAAAGAAGTTTCAAATATCGTTTCACAACTGCTTTTTTTTTGTTCGATGCAAAGTTAGGGCGACTTTTAAATAGCTCCAATTATTTCGTGTGGCAACTTATGTAGCATTTTAATTTGACTTGTTGCATTTCTTTTTTTTGAGCGTGTCATTCTTTGTGTCATTTGTTATAACTAACTGTTTTTCAATAAAAAAAATATTTTTGTTTTATGACACAAATTTATATTTTTGCAATGTGAATTTTCAAACAAAACAACCATGAATGGGCAAAAAAATAGATGTATAATTGGGTTGTGTTGCCTTTTGATAGCAATTTGTAACACATTTTGTAACAAGAAAAGTGATGTTTTCCGACGACTTGAAGGTGTGGAACGTCTATTCACAGAAAACAAAGATAGCGTGGCAGCACAAGCACTTGCAGAAATAGATATGCCGACTGATTCTTCAGCCGACCTTGCATTATACAATTATTTACAAGCGAAAAAAGACATCCGTGCGCACACAACGCTTGCGTCTAATTGTTTGGACTTTTCGATTAGTTTTTTTGAACAAACAAATGATTCTCTGCGCTTGGCGTATGCGTATAACTACAAAAGTAGTTTTTTGTTAAATGAAAATAACAAAAAAGATGCGCACATCTATAATGTGGCAGCGGAAAGGATTGCTGACTGCCTCAATAACCATATACTAAATTATAACATTTATTCTATCGGCTACTACATCGCGGCATATAGTTATGACACCGACGAAAGCATTTATTACGCAACCAAAGCGTATATGACGGGGCGCAAACTTGACGATGCAAGGCGGATGGCATATTCCGCAGTATTCCTGACAATGTGCTATAATGAGAAAGGCATCCCCGACAGCACAAAACGATATATGGCGGTATGCCTCAATTATCTAAACGACTATGATGATTTGACAAAATCAATCGTCTGTCAAGTGTTAGGGGACGTACTATCCAAATCCGACGACTTAATGGCGGAGCATTATTATAAGGAATCACTATCTATTAGGACCAACGAAGATGCTTACAAAGGGCTTACGCGGCTCTACCTGAAACAAAACAAGATGTCCCAGTCCGACACTTGTTTTCAAAAGGCTTTGCGACCAAAAGCATATGAAACAAACATCGAACTAATGAGCGTCTACGCCAACAAATTGCAAAGCGTGGGAGATATGGCAAAAGCCGTTGAAATCCTAAATCTAATATCCGCTACAAAGGATTCTCTTTATATAGAAACGAAGGATGGACTCAACACCCGTATAAACATTCTAACCGATGACATTCAGCGAACCAAAGACGTAATACAATTTTTAGACTACAAAATATTTATTTACCAAATATTACTAATTTTTTTTGTATTATGCACAGTTACATTGAGCATTTTAGTTTATAGACACAGGAGATTAATGTCAGAAACAACAGAAAATGATGCTAAATACGAACTATATGAAACACAGATTGTTGAGGATACTGAAACAGACAAAAAAGAGAAAGATTTTGAAAATGGCAAGCAATTATACGAAATGATGGTTAATGAATGCAAAAGCATATTCAACCTGAACAAGGAGCAACGAATGTCCATAGTAAAGTATTATGAATCAATTGACAGCGAATACATCAACATACTTAAAGAAACATACGAGTATGAAAAAGTATCTGTAAGTTACATCATTGTTTTGATTTTGCAGCATATTGGCAAGGACAAGAATGCTATAATTGAGATAATGGGCTTTACCGACCAGGCAATGCGCTCACTTAAATCACGATGTGAGAAGTATCGGCTATAAAAAAACAGGAGAAAAACCTTCTCGATTCTTCTCCTGTCTGATTGTTGCAACAAATATCTAATTAATGTCGTGTGTTACGCCGCTTTGACGAGCTTGTTGACGTGCTGAGCCAACTTCGATTTGAGGTTAGCCGCCTTGTTCTTGTGGATGACGTTCCTCTTGGCGAGCTTGTCAATCATCTTAGATACCAAGGGGAGCGACTTCTCAGCCTCCTCCTTGTTGTCGCATGCGCGGAGCTTACGTACAGCGTTGCGCATTGTTACCGCGTAGTAGCGGTTGTGAAGCCTACGTGCTTCATTCTGCCTGATTCTCTTCTTTGCAGATGCGTGATGAGCCATTGTTCTTATACTTTATTATTAGTTAACTAAATTTCGTTGTCTGTGCGAGCCTGTCCGTATGGACATTTTCGGACTGCAAAGTAAATACTTTTTCCCCAATTATCCAAAAAAAAGTTCATTAAGTCGAATTTTTTTTTTAATATTGCGCCCTGAATAGTTGCAAAGGCACATTTTTGATTAGCACAATGACCAAGATAAGCATAATAACGGTGGTTTACAACAGCGAAAAGTACATCCGCCGCACCATCGAGAGCATCGTCGGGCAGGAT
>JAEEGL013641870.1_pt1 | contig 17403 bp, 16 predicted proteins | sample 9134231 | NCBI WGS metagenome assembly JAEEGL01 (sample SAMN16246548, study PRJNA631951) | gut metagenome | biome: gut microbiome; feature: rumen; material: fiber-attached | host: Bos | place: Iran: Karaj | collected 2018-10
CTTCGGTCGGCGTGTTAGCAAGTTCGTGAAAACGAGCGGATGACCGCGATCGAAAAGCTCATGGTGGCATGGCTCAGTCGGTAGAGCACATCGTTCACATCGATGGGGTCGTTGGTTCGAGTCCAACTGTCACCACTCCCTCCCGTCATCGGGAGGGCTTTTTTTCGCCCTTTTTCACTTTCCGGCCTGTTTGCCTCAGAAACCGGCCTCTGACGAAAAAACGCCCAAACCCTTGCCCGCCAACCTTCTCAGCCCCAGACGGCCCTCACACGGTCCAACGGTGCGGCAATGCAGGTCGAGCGAACAATTCAGCCATGCGACAGGATTCCTCAGCCCGGATATTGATGAGGAACAAACTTTTTCCATCGCCTGAGTACGTCCTTTAAAGGCTCGTCCAGATAAGAATAGGCTTTTTCCTTAATCCAGTCCGGAATTCCATATGCTGCTTCAGCGATGCTGCCGGTGATCGCAGCAATTGTGTCGCTGTCTCCGCCAATGGAGATCGCATTGCGAATAGCATCTTCAAAATCTGTGCTCTCCAGGAATGCCGTAATTGCCTGTGGCACGGAGCCCTGGCAACTCACGTCGAAGCTGTAATCCGGGCGAATCTCATCCAGCGTTCTGGAAAGGTCATACCCGTGTTCCTTTTCAATATGTTCTTTGATACGTCGTTTTATTTCTATCGGATTGTCGTTGATCGGAGTTTGATAATCACCATAGAAACCACCAAAGTAATATCGGTTATTGGACAATTTAGTTGATATTTATCTATTACATATTTAGCATTTTTTAATGCTTCAAAACCTTCTACTATCATGCCAACTTCCTTTAATATTTCCTCTATTGTGTAGCCTTTACTTAGAAGCATTCCAGCTCTTTTATTACGACTATTATCACTAAAGGCAGTTGCTAATAAGTCACCTAAACCAGATAATCCATAAAAGGTTTCTTCAACACCCCCTAATTTAATACCAATTTCTTTTATTTCTTTTAAACCAGTAACAATTAAATATGAAATAGTATTTTTTTCAAATCCATTTGCTTCACAAACACCATTAGCAAGAGCAATAACATTTTTATAAGCAGCGCTTATTTGCATACCTATTTTATCCTTTATATAGGTTAAGTGAAAAGTATCAGTTTCTAAATCCTTGATTAACTCTTCATTACCAGCGAAATCAACAAAAGTTGGTAAATCCTTAGCTATTTCTTCAGCGTGTGATGGACCTGATAAAACCGATGGACTAATACCTAATTCTTCTTCTATTACCTGTGATAATACTTTATCATTTTCCATACCCTTAGATGCAATAATAATATCTTGATTAGTAATAAATTCTTTTATTTGAAAGCATGTTTTTCGAATTGCATGTGATGGTGATGCAAGAATAACTATATCACTATCTTTAATAGTACTTTCATAATCTAAATAACATTTCACTCTTTTATTTACAGTGATAGCAGGAACTAGTAGACAACAATGATGTTTATTAATTGAATCAGCTTCTTCACTAGTAAATGACCACATTTTAACATTGTTTTTGTTACCAAAAGCATGAGCTAATGCACAACCAAAACTTCCACTTCCTATTATGGCAATATTTTTCATTAATACCCTCTCTATTTTCAAATTAAGTATATCATTTTTTTTTAAACTCTTCAATGCTATTAAATCTAATAATTTATATTTGTCATATTTTAATTATTTTGATAAAATATACTTGTTAAGGAGTTAATATGAATAACAAATATTTTAGTGATATCTATGATGATTTTTTTAAAGTTGAGAAAAAAGAGATTGAAGTAAAAGAGGATAGTAATGAAGATATAAATTTATTAGATAAAATAAATACATTGCATATTGATAATGAATCCAAAAATTTATTAAAACAAATAATAGATTATATGCATAAATATAATAGTAAAGAAGAAAGTAATTATATAAATTTCAATATTATAATAGAAAATAATGACATGGAAAATGTCAATAATATTAGTGATATACTTTCTAAAAGTGTTTCCGTTAATCATTATATAAAAAATAAAAATGTTTATAAATTATCTTTATATGAATTATCAAATAAAGTTGATGTAAAAGATATTTATGATAAAAATGGTATAATTGTTTTAACTGATTTAAAAGCTTTTCTTTTACAAGATGAAAATAATAAGAAATTATTTTTATATAATTTAAAAAAATGTTTAAATAATAATATTACTCTTTTATGTGGTAACAAAGAAGATATAAATGTATTTACATCATTTGATAATGAATTAGGTAATAAATACTTTAATTTTCGTTTAATTGAGATTATTCCAACAATTCAAGATATTTATCAAGATATAATTAATAGGGTAAGTTTAGATGATAATAAAAATGTATTACTTTTAGATTATATTACTAATACTTATAAAGAAATAATTGATTATTCTAGTTATCGTAATAAATTAGTTGATTATTTATCTTTTAAAAAAGAGGTTCCTGAAGTAAAACAAGTAAAGAGTATGGAGGAAGTATTTAGCGAACTTAATAGTTTAGTTGGTCTTAAAGATGTAAAAAAAATACTACATGATTTAGTTAATTTAATTAGTTTAAAAGATAAAAGTGATTTAAAAATTGCGAATGTTAACTTACATATGTTATTTCTTGGTAATCCTGGAACTGGTAAAACTACTGTTGCTAGATGTTTATCAAGTATATTATATAATTTAGGATATATTAAAGAGGATAAACTTCTTGAGGTATCTAGTAAAGATTTGGTTGCTGAATATGTAGGGCAAACTGCTATTAAAACATATAGCGTTATTGAAAGGGCTTTAGGGGGAGTATTATTTATTGATGAAGCATATTCTTTATCAAGCAAAAATAATTCTTATAATGATGAGGCGATAGCAACATTAATTAAAGCAATGGAAGATAATCGTGATAATTTAGTGGTTATTTTTGCAGGTTATACTAAAGAAATGCAAGACTTTATTAATTCAAATTCTGGTATTGCTTCGCGTATTGGTTATACTTTAAACTTTAAGGATTATACGGAAGAAGAACTTCTTGAAATATTTAAAGGAATGGTTAGTAAGGCCGGATTTAAAATTACAGATAAAGCCTTGGATAAAGCTAGAAAAATAATTATTGAAAATAAGGATATGAAGAATTTTGGTAATGCAAGATTTGTTCGTAATATGTATGAAAAAACTGTAACCGCTCATGCTACTAATACAAAAGATAAAAAGAAAAAAGAAGTTTTAATTACTATTACTGATCAAGATATTAATATTGAAAATGTTATATAAAAAACACATCAATTGATGTGTTTTTTTATTTTCTATTATAGATTGTATCATTACCTAATGAATCTTTAACATTTAATTTATCACCATCTAATGTAAATGTTGATTCAAATGGAACGGTATCGCCTTTATACAATATTGAAATTTTATCTTCATTGGTTTGGTAAGTAAATTCTCTTACTGTTCCCATAGCATCGTAATTACCCGTTCCATCTTCGTTAAATGTATAAACGAATTGTCCACTGTATTGTTCACTAGCCCATTTACCAACTAAACCTTTTTTACCACAGCCAACAAGCATGAATGTAGAAACAAGCACTAATGCTACTAATAAAAACTTCTTCATGATATTCTCCTTTCAACATTATTATACAATACAAAATTATTTTTTTCATTGTTCTTGTGAAATATTGTAAAAATATTTGAATATAAGCGTACAATTTTGTATAATTATTGTGGAGGAGGAGAGATGAAAAAATATAACACATTGTTTGTAGTCACAATTACCATTTTATTATTTGTTTTATTAACGTGGATTTTCCCAATAACTTATTTGAGTGGAGATTTAGTTAGTGGTGAACGTACACAAGCAGGACTTATGAATTTATTTAGTTATCCAATATTTACTTTTTACAATTTTATTTATATTTTTGTATATCTAATTGGTATAGGTGGATTATATGGATTATTAAATAAAACTGGAGCATATCGCTTGATTCTTGATCGTGTTGTGAAACATGTTAAAGGACGTGAAATTTTAGTGTTAGTGCTAACTGTACTTTTGATGTCAATTATCATATCATTTACAGGTTTTACGTTTGAAGCACTTCTAATATTACCATTTATAGCAAGTGTAGTATTACTTCTTGGATATGATAAGATAACAGCGATGATGGTAACAGTAGGATCTGTTAGTGTTGGAATTATTGGTACAACATTTTCAAAGTTAGTAGCAGGAAATTTTAATGAAATATTAAGTACAACATATGTTGATTTAATATGGGTTAAAGTTGCATTATTAGTACTATGTTCTGTTATTTTGATAATCAATATTATTTTCCATGCTAAAAAGATAGAGAAGGTAAAAGATGTTTCTGAAGGTTTCTTAGTACCTAGTAAAGTTAAAGAAAAGTCAGTTAAAGTATGGCCACTTGCAACTATATTGATAGTTTTCTTACTAATTATTATTTTGGGAACTATCGATTGGTCTGGAGCTTTTGGTTTAACATTCTTTAGTACTCTACTTGAAAAGATTTTCGCTGGTCGTGTATTATCAAAATACGTTGTTCTAACAGTAAGTTTATTTGTAGTTCTTTATAACATATTCCGTAATTTATATTTAAAGAAAAAGAATAATAAAGCTGCAAAGAAAAATGATAAATTTATGACTAAAAAGAAACTTGTTGTAACAATTATTTTTGGAGCATTTGCTTTTTTAGCATTATTAAAAATAATGCTAGAAGATGTATTTAAAGCAACAGATTTCATGAGTAAGGGATTGGAATTAATTAAAGTTAATACTCTAATTGATTCATTTACTTGGGAAAAATTACTTGGTGCTGTTCAGGTATTTGGTGAATGGTCTTATAATGATTATCTTGCTTTAATGTTATTTACTATAATTGTTATCAAGTTTGTATATCATATTAGTTTTGAGGATGCAATAACTAATTTTGGTGAAGGTATTAAGAATACGTTATATGGTGCACTAGTTGTATTATTAAGTTATACAGTATTAATTATAATATCAAGTCATCCGATTATGTTAACAATATTAAAGCCAATTCTTAATTTAGCGGATGGACTAAATATATTGTGGTATCCATTATGTACATTTATTAGTGCATTATGTAATACAGATTTCACATATTATAAGTATGGTGCACTAACTCTTACTTATGCAACAACTTTCTTTACAAGCACAAGTGTATATCCATTATGTGGATTAATTACTCAAACTATGTATGGACTTGCATTAATGGTTGCACCTACAAGTTCAGTATTATTATTTTCTTTAAGTTTGTTGGATGTTAAATATACAACATGGTTAAAGAATATGTGGAAATTAATATTAGAATTTGTATTAATAATCTTTGTTGCATATGTAATTGTTTTAAAATTTCTAGTATAGAACTCTTAAATAGAGTTCTTTTTTGTCGATATTTTTTTCAATAATAATTAGTGTTTTCCATATACTATAAGTGGAGGCATGAATGTATATACACTTTAATGAATTAGTTCAAAAAATATTGAAGAATGCAAAAAATGAAATGCAAAATTTAAAACATCCATTTATTGGTAGTGAACATGTATTATTAAGTATTTTGAATAATGAAAATGATATATCTAAAAAACTACAGAAATTTGGGATTACCTATGATATCTTTAAAAAAGAAATAATTAATAAAATAGGTTATGGAAAAAGTAATAATAATTATTTTATTTATACTCCGTTATTAAAAAGAGTATTAGAATGTGCAATTATTGATACAAAAGAAAATAATTTAGAGGAAGTTACTATTAATACCGTTTTTAATGCACTTTTAGATGAGGGAGAAGGAGTTGGTATAAGAATTCTTTTAGGATTAGGAATTGATATAGATAAATTAAGCAATAATATGAATCATTTTAATCAAAAAAATAGTAATAAAAAACTAATAATTAGTGAATGTAGTATTGATTTAACTAAAAAATGTCAAGATGGAAATATCGATCCATTGATTGGAAGAGATAAAGAAGTTGATGAAATAATTAATATATTATTAAGACGTAATAAAAATAATCCCTTATTAATTGGTGAAGCAGGAGTTGGTAAAACTGCTATTGTAGAAGAAATCGCTAATCGAATTGTAAAGGGTAATGTACCAGAAAATCTATTACATAAAAAAATCTTAAGTGTATCAATGGCATCATTAGTATCAGGAACAAAGTATCGTGGCGAATTTGAAGAACGCATTACCAAAATATTAAAAGAATTAGAAAAGAATGATGATATTATCGTCTTTATAGATGAAGTCCATACTATAGTAGGAGCAGGTGGCGCAGAAGGGGCAATTGATGCTTCCAATATTTTAAAACCAGCTTTAGCAAGAGGAAATATTAAGATAATTGGGGCAACTACAACTAAAGAATATAAAGAATCTATTAGCAAAGATAGAGCTTTGAATAGAAGATTTCAACCCGTATTTATTAAAGAAAATACAAAAGAAGAAACTATTAATATATTAAAAAATATTAAAAAAATATATGAAGATTATCATCATGTAATAATTAGTGATGAAATATTAAATTTGATAGTTAATTTAACAGATAAATATATATATGATAAATGTAATCCTGATAAATCAATTGATATTTTGGATATGGTATGTACAAGAGTATCATTAAAGAAAAATAAAAAATATTTAATAGTTAGTAATTTAAAAAAAGAATTAAAAACTATGAAAAAGCAAAAAAATGATTATATTATTAATCATCACTTTATAAAAGCATCTAAAATAAAAAGTAATGAATTAGCACTTGAAAGTAAAATAAATATGATGGAATTGTCTTTAAATAATAAAAAAAGAAATATAGTTAAATCTATTGATGTAAAAAAAGTAATAGAAGATAAAACTAAAATACCTATATATGAAATAAATAATAATCAGAAAATAGTAAATATTGAAAAATATTTAAAAGAAAAAATAATAGGACAAGATAATGTAATTAATTGCTTAGCAAAAATCACAACAAAGATTATGTTAGGTTTAAAAAATAATCTTCCGTATTCATTTCTTTTTGTTGGACCAAGTGGTGTAGGAAAGACAAAATTAGTAAAAGAATATAGCGAATTTTTAAAAATTCCTTTAATTCGATTAGATATGAGTGAATATAAAGAAAGTCATACTATTAGTAAAATCATTGGATCTCCACCTGGATATATCGGATATAATGATGTTGATACAGTATTAGAAAAAGTAAAAAATAATCCCTATTGTATTATTCTTTTAGATGAAATTGAAAAGGCGTGTAGTGAGGTAATAAATCTTTTCTTGCAAATTCTTGATGAAGGTATTATTACTGATTCACATGGAAGTAAAGTTCATTTAGAAAATACAATTATTATTATGACAAGTAATATCGGGTGTGAAAAAGAAAATATTGGTTTTTTTAATCGAGAAAATAATAACGAAATAAGAAATGTTTTATCCACAGCACTTGTTAATAGAATAAATACAATTTGCAATTTTAATAAATTAGAAAGAGAAGATATTAATCTAATTATAAAAAAGCATTTAAAAGAATTAAAAACTAAATATCATAATAATCATATTAAGGTCAATATCGATGATATTGTCAACAAAAGTGAATATGAAATATATGGAGCAAGAAAAGCTTTAAAATTATTGGAAGAAAAAGTTGATGATATATTAATTAATGTTTTTTTAAATTTTAATAAAGTAAATGGTGTATTAAATAAATAAAATAATTGTTTGTTTTTTAAAAACTTTATTGTATAATAATAACAAATGGAGGTACTTATGAAGTTTTTTAATACATTAACAAGACAGGTAGAAGAATTTAAACCAAATAAAGAAGGAATTGTTAAAATGTACACTTGTGGACCTACTGTTTATCATTATGCTCATATTGGAAATCTTCGAACATATATAAGTGAAGATATTCTTGAAAAATATTTGAAGTATTTAGGGTATAAAGTTGAACGTGTGATGAATATCACTGATGTTGGTCATCTGACTGGTGATTCAGATGATGGAACTGATAAAATGGTTAATAGTGCCAAAAAAGAACATAAAAGTGTTTTGGATATTGCGAAGTTTTATACGGATAAGTTTTTCCTTGATACTGAAAAATTAAATATTAGAAAGCCGGATACGGTTGTTCCAGCTACAAGTGAAATAGACGAATTTATAAGAGTTATTCAAGTATTAATTGATAAAGGTTATGCTTATCTTGCAGGTGGTAATGTTTATTTTGATACATCAAAACTTGATAATTATTATCAATTAACCAATCATAATGTTGAAGATTTAATAATTGGTGCAAGAGATGATGTAACGGAAGATAATAATAAAAGAAACAAAGCGGATTTTGTATTATGGTTTACTAAATCTAAATTTGATGATCAAGAACTTAAATGGGATTCACCATGGGGATTAGGATATCCGGGATGGCATATTGAGTGTTCTTGTCTATCTATGAAATATTTAGGAGAATATCTAGATATCCATTGTGGTGGTGTTGATAATATTTTTCCACATCATACCAATGAGATTGCGCAAAGTGAATCATATTTAGGTCATAAATGGTGTAATTATTGGTTTCATAGCGAATACTTGAATGATATTAATGGTAAGATGAGTAAAAGTAATGGTGATGCACTAATTATGGATACTTTAATAAAAAAAGGTTATAATCCCTTATCATATCGATATATGGTATTATCAAGTCATTATCAAAAGCCATTATTATTTTCTTATGAGAACTTAGATGGGGCAGAGAATTCCTATTTAAAACTTAAAAGCAAGATATTACGTCTTGATAATACTGAAACAGAATTATCTAGTGATTATCAAAAATATAAAGATGAATTTAAAGAAGCGATGGATAATAATTTAAATACCTCACTTGCTTTAACAACAATCTATAATGTCTTAAAAAGTGATATGAATGATTACACAAAGTATAAATTAATTGAAGAATTTGATACAGTATTATCACTTGATTTAACGAAAAAACAAGAAAAAAATGCAATTGTTGATGAAGAAGTATTAAAGTTAATTGAAGAAAGAAATACTGCTAAAAAGAATAAAGATTATCAAAAAGCAGATGATATTCGTAATCAATTAATGAATATGGGTATTAAAATAAATGATACAAGAGAAGGTACAACTTTTGAGAGAAAAACTCCTTAGTGAAAACTATGGAGTTTTTCTTGATTTGACTAATTCTTTTAATTATTGTATCATGTAATCATAAAATGAATTGAGGTGGAAAAATGGATTTAATATCTATTATATTAATTATTGGTGCAACATTAATTACAGCAGGGGCTCAAGCATTTATCAGTTTAAATTATCGAAAATATAAGCAAATTCCAGTTAAAAGTGGTAAGAGTGGTTATGATGTAGCACGTGAAATATTAGATAGAAATGGGTTATCAAAGGTTTTAATACTTGAAACGCAAGGAGAATTATCTGATCACTATGATCCTAGTAATAAAACAGTAAAGTTATCACATGATATTTATAATGGTCAAACTATTGCGGCGGTATCAGTTGCCTCTCATGAATGTGGTCATGCAATTCAGGATAAAGAAGGGTATTCATTCTTAAGATTTCGTAGTAAGATAGTTCCTCTTGTTAATTTATCATCTAAACTTGGTTATATCGCTATTATTGTCGGTTTTGCTTTTAGTATTATTAATTTAGTATGGATTGGTGTTGCTTTTGAAATAATTATTTTATTATTTCAACTCATCACTTTACCGGTAGAATTTAATGCATCTAGTCGAGCCTTAAAGAAGATTGTGGAATATGGTATTGTTGATAAGGACGAACATAGTGGCGCTAAGAAAATGTTAACATCAGCAGCTCTCACTTATGTTGCAGGTGTTCTATCAACATTAATGGAAATTTTAAGATTAGTATTAATGTCAATAGGAAGAAGACGTAACTAATGACTAAAGAAATTAATTCTTTAGTACTTGCATATTTAGGCGATACTATCTATGAAGATTATATAAGAGAATTTTTAATTAAAAGTGGTATAGCAAATGTTAATGATTTACAAAAAGAATCAATTAAGTATGTAAGTGCCAATGCACAAGCAAAAATTTTAAAAAAATTAATGGATGAAAAATTCTTTAATGAAGATGAGTTAATCATTATAAAAAGAGCGAGAAATCATAAAAGTATCTCCCATCCTAAAAACTGTGATATTGTAACATATCGTTATGCAACGGGATTTGAGGCTTTAATTGGTTACTTAAAATTAGAGAATGATATTAATCGCATTGAAGAAATAATAAACCATATACTTTATTAATATAGGGAGAAATTATGTTAGTATCGGGAAGAAATAATGTTAAGGAAATATTAAAACAAAATTACCAAGATTTTAAAATTAAAAAAGCTTTTTGCCAAGAAAATTTTAATGAAATAGACATCATTTCCTTGCTAAAAAAGAAAAATATACCCATTTTTTATGAAGAAAAATATAAACTTGACAAAATGATTAAGAATAATCATCAAGGAATTATTCTAGAAACTAGTGATTATTCATATTCTAGTCTTGATGATATTATTAATAACAAAGAAGAATGTACTGTTTTAATTCTTGATCACTTAGAAGATCCTCATAATCTTGGAGCTATTGTTAGAACTGCGGAAGCTTCAGGGGTAGATGGAATAATTTTACCAATTAATCGTAGTGTTTCTGTTAATGAAACAGTTATGAAGACTAGTGTAGGGGCTCTTTCAAATGTGAAAATATGCCAAGTAACTAATTTAATGAATACAATTAAATCTTTAAAGAAAAATGGTTTTTGGATATATGGTGCTGATATGAATGGCGAAGATTATTCAAAAATAGATTATGCTAAAAAATCGTGTTTAATTATTGGTAACGAAGGCAGTGGATTATCTCATATTGTGAGAGAATCATGTGATTTTATTGTTAGTATTCCAATGTATGGTAAAGTTAATAGTTTAAATGCCTCAGTTGCAGCAGGAATTTTGTTATATGGTGTTGTTTTAAAAAAATAATTCAAATTTTTTTTGAATTTTTTTTATAATAATTTTATTAATAAAAAAGTCATTTTTCTTAAGAAAAAAAACGTTTTTTTTATTAAAACATTTAATTTTTATTAATTAAGTGCTTTTTTCTTTAAATAGGCCTAATTTGCAATTCTTGTCAAATAATCACAAAGGTATTAGTATTAATTATGGGATGGTGAAAATGTACAAAGAATTTAATGATTATGAGATTCTTTATATGATTGGTGAAAGCTCTAATTTTGATATTCTATATAAAAAATATCAACCATTAATTTATAAAATTATGAAAAGATATGAGAAGATATTTAAAACTTATGGTTATGAATTAGATGATCTAATGCAAATTGGTTACATTATTCTATATAAAACATCTTTTCTATATCAAGAATATAATAGTTCTTTATTTTATACATATTTTATATCCGCATTAAAAAAAGGTATAATAAATGAAATTAGATTGAATAAAACTAATAAAAAAGAGAGTCTTAACAATTCAATATCATATGATAATTTAATTCCAAATACTGATTTAAGATATATTGATGTCATTCAAGCAAATAATATTGAAGATGATGAGAAATTGAATGATAAGTTTGTTATTTTAAAAAATACTTTATCATTTACTAGTTCCTGTGTATATGAATTATACTATAATGGATATAGTTTAAACGAAATTAGTTTGTTGCTAGATGAAAGTATGATTGCAATCACTAATTGTATTAAGGAAATTAGAAAACAAAATAAAGTTCAAAAATATGAATAGTTTACAGGAGAATATTTATTTTTTCTTAATAATATGTTACAATAACATGGTAATTAATGAGGTGTATATTATGAATAAAAAGCAAATGTTAAAAGAACAAAAGCGTCTTAAACAAGAAAGAAAAGAGGTATCACAATTATTTAAAGATGATAGGGAAGTATTTAATGTCTTTAAAATTGCTCTTGGAGTTCTTCTATTTTTAGGTCTTTCTTATGTTATCGTTAATGTTATGCGTGGAAATTTTAATCTTTTTGATAAGAAAAATATCGCTACTGAAAGTATTGATTCATCAATGGTAATGGTAGGAACAATGTTTAATAAAAGTGATGAAGAATATTATGTTATGGCATATGATTTAAATGATGAAATAAATCCTTATTATTCAGTATTACTTGAACAATATAGTGGGGATAAGAAAATCTATAAGTTGGATTTATCATCAGGATTTAATGCTAATTATGTTGATAAAGAAGCAGTAATTAGTAGTGATTTATCTAAATTAAAATTTAGTGGTCCAACTCTTTTGGTAATCAAGGGAGATAAAATAGTTTCTTCTTATACTAAAGAAGCAGATATTACCAAATATTTAAACTCTTAAGAATAGATAAAAAAATCTATTTTTTTGATATATTAAAATGGGGGATATATGGATAAGATACTAGAAATAAATAATTTGTGTTATCAAGAATTTAATAATATAAATATCACATTTAATAAAGGTTTATTTTATTATATTGTTGGTCCTAATAAAAGTGGTAAAACTATGTTATTTCGTAATATTACATCCTTAAATCTTACTAATAATATGATTATTTGTAATAATATAACTTTAAATTCTAATACGCAAAAATTTTATCTTAGGAATATTGGGGTTGTTGAACGTGTTCACGATTATAGTTTTAATTATCAATCAGTATATCATGAAATGTTATATCCTTTACTAAATATTGGTTATTCTCAAATAAATGCAAAAAAAAGAATTAAAGAAGTCTTAGATTACTTTAATTTTAGTTATATTTTTGATAAGAAAATAAAAGATTTAAATCTTTACGAAAAACAAGAATTATTAATTATTATTGCTTTATTACATCAGCCAATGATTTTAATTATGGATAATGTATTAGAATTATTTAGTCATAATAAAAGAAAAGAGATAATTTTTATATTAAAAAAACTAATTAATGAAGGATTAACAGTAATTAATTTTACGGTATCTTTAAATGATATTATGGCAAGTGATAAAATTATCTTATTATCTAATTATAAAATAATAAAAGAAACAACTTATGAAGAATTGTATGATAATGATAAATTATTTTATGAAAATGATTTAGAAATACCATTTATGATTGATATTGTCAATAAACTTAAAATGTATAATTTAATTAATAAAAAATATACAAATATGAAGGAATTGGTTGATAGTTTATGGGATTGATATTAAAAAGTAAAAAATATGGTGATATATCAATAGACTCTAATAAAATAATAGGTGTTATTGGATTATTAAACTTAATTAAACTAAATAACGTTTCAATGGTTAGTAAAGATTATGAATTTTATACTGATTTTGTAAGTAGTGAAATTTCATTGTATTCCATTGATAATAAAGAAATAATATTTGATGAGTTTAATATAAAAAATGATTTCTTAGATAAAAAAATAAGTGAATTATCTAATAGTGAAAAACATCTTTTAAAATATGTTATTGGCTTTCTTCAAAATAATGAAATAATTGTAATTGATGAACCATTTTTAGATATGGATTATAATTGGAAAAAGAAATTAGTGTCTTTATTTAAAAGAATGATATATAAAACTAATAAAACCATTTTTATTATAAGTAATGATATGAATATTATCTATGAATTATGTGATAAGGTATTAATTGTTGGAGAGGATTATTATTACGATTCAACGATTAATATATTTAAAAATAAAGAAATATTGAATAAATATAATATTGATATCCCTGATATTGTTGAATTTATTAATTTAGCGAAAGAAAAGAAAATATTAATTGATTACTCCTTTGATATTAGGGATTTAATAAAGGATGTGTATAAAAGTGTATGAGGAAGAGATAAATTCATATTATCGTTTTATTTGTTTAATAACATTTTTAATTGTAATATTATTTTCTAATAATATTGTGACATATGCTATATTATTAGTCTTAGTATTTATTCGTAATGTGAAAAAACAAAGCGTTTTAATAGATAGTTTATTTATATTATCTTTTATTATCTTTATTATATCAATTATATTTAATTATTATTTTCTTTTAAAAATAATGATTATTATTAACTATATGATATATTTTTTAGAAATAAGGAGTATTAGAGATTTAAATGTAAAAGAAAAAAAAGATAATAGATTGTTTAATGATATTTATGACTATAATAAGAAGAAAATTAGTAATCAATTAAAGAAAGGAGAGAAAATTGATAATAAAATAATGAATGAAGTATATAAAAAAAGTTTATCAGATTTACAAAGAAAACAAGAAGTTAGATTATTACGGTTTGCAAGTAAAAAAAATTCTTATAATATAAATAGTGATAATACATATTATGTAGCATTTCATTTAATTATTTTATTTATATCGATTTTAATAGGATCATGCGCTATTTAATTACTTTTTCCTATGATGGAAGTGGATTTAATGGATATCAAAAGCAAGAGGGTTTAAGAACTGTTCAAGAAGAAATTGAAAAAGCTTTAGAATATATAAATGGTGGAAGAAAAACAATTATTACAAGTAGTGGAAGAACTGATAAAGGTGTTCATGCCATGTGTCAGAAAGCACATGTAGATATTTTTGTAACAATAACTCCATATAAATTGATGCGAGCAATGAATTCTAATTTGCCTGATGATATACATGTTATTAAAACCGAAATTGTTAGTAATGACTTTCATGCTAGATATATGGTAAAAGAAAAAGAATATCAATATTTATTAAATATGGGTGAATATAATCCTATGATGCGAAACTATATTTATCAATATGGAAAAAAATTAGATATTGATAAGATGATGGAAGCTATTAAGTATTTTATTGGTACACATGATTTTAAATCATTTACGCCTAATAAAGATAAAAGAGAAAATTATGTTCGTACTATTAATTACGTTAATATTGAAGAAAAAGATAATATAGTTACTTTTACTTTTCGTGGTAACGGTTTTATTAAGTATCAAATACGTAATATGGTTGGTTATTTAATAAAAGTAGGTGAAAGTAAGAAAAAAGGTAGTGATATACCTAAAATACTTCTTGGTAAAGATAGAAAAATGGCAAGCATAACTGCTCATTCTGAAGGACTATACTTGACAAATGTGAAATATTGAAAAGGTCAATTTAATTGACTTTTTTTATTATGATGTTATAATTTAAATATAGTATTATAATCTATCATAGGAGGTATATGTATGGATGAATTAGCAAGATTTTTAGAAGCGAAAGAGGCATTAATAAAGAAGATTAAAGGAATTCTTACTATTGAAACACTAAAAAAATTAGAAGAAAGACTTAAAGATTCTGGTCATTATGATGAAGAATTAGAAAAAATTGTTCTTACCCAAAAAAAAGCATTGGAAATAAAGAAAAGGTTTCAAGATAGAGAGCCTATTGTTCAACATGTTATTTATACATGTTTGAAAAAAGGGAATTTTGACAGGCAAGATATTATTGCTGCAATAGAAGAATTAGGGTATAATCGTGAAGAATATTCAACAAAATCTTTAATTCAACGTGCAGAAAATTTTCTAAATAGTATAAAAGATAATCCATTAGCAATTAATTTAGTTGTTAATTATTATGAAACTGCTGCTAATCAAAGAAGAATTAGTGATAGATTAAATAAGGCAAAGGTAAAAGCATTATCTGCAAAAGATAAGGTAGAGCCTATTAGGTTACATATTGATGATAGAAATATCTTTGATAGATTTAAAGAAATGCATACAACAATGTCGGATGAATTCAGAGCATTAATAAATAGAATGTTAGACGAAAAAGTTTTACCTTCTGATCCAAAGGGAGCAGAAATAATTAGAGCAGCTGGGTTAAATGGTATTAGAGTAGCTGAATACTTTAATTTATTGAATCAAATAGCAATTCAATTTGACTTTAAGGATAGAGAAAGAGAAATGGCTCAATTACTTCAAAGATTAAATGATAGTGAAATTATTTTCTTATGTGATTTATCACGTGACGGAATTGAATTTGGTAGTGATCAATATAAAGAAATGCTAAATAATCGTTTAATAAGATCTGATGCAATAATTCAATATTTATATGATCCTAATAGTGTGAAATTAAATGAAAGTGAAGTTGAGTTTATAAATGAACTAGCAACACGAGGAATTCGTAGTCGTAATGCTGAATTTGAAAAATTACTAAAAAATAGAATTATAAGACCTGAAATGTTGCAAAAATATTTTGATATTTTGCATCAAATTAAAAATACTGTAGAAGATTCAAAAGGTCCATTAGTTGAAGAAAGACATGATGAACAAGTAGTTGAAAATGCTCCTACAGAACCAGTGATAGATAACACTCCAGTTGTAGAGAATAAACCTCTTGAACCAACAGAAGAACCAGAAGTCGAAAATGTTCCTACGGAACCAGTAGTAGAGAATACACCTATAGAACCAACTGTAAGAAATAATAATATAAGACCAACAACTAATGCTCCTACTGGATTACAATTAAGAAAAAAAGATCCAGAGGAACGACTATTAGAACTTTATTTAAAAATTCATAGAATTGAATCTTATGATGAGGAATTTTTACAAATGGTAAGAGATGGAAGAGCAGATTTATTACAATTTGTGAAAGAAGAGATGAACTCTCAACCATTATTGAGGGAAAATCGTGAAGAAGTAGAAGAATTATTAAGACAGGTTGAACAAAAAAGAGGTAAAAAAGAGAGATTCTTTGATCGAGTTAAAAAATTCTTTGGTAAGAAAAAAAATAAAACGAATACTAGAGATATAAATCCTGGTGAAGATATTTTTGAAACACAAACTGAAAAAGCATCTGGCAGTGAAAGCCTTTTGATGTCGTTATTATCCGATGAAGAAGCCATAAGTAAAGTAAGCCCTGAAGAAGGACTATTAGAAGGGTTATTAGAAGATGATGAAGTACAAGAAGAAGTAGGTAGAAGTCGATAATATTCATAAATTTTGCGTAAAACAATAATTATTGTTGACATTTGCAAATAATTTTCGTATAATCTTATTCGGTACATTGAAATTCCCTATGAAATTTGGTATTGGGAACACTAAATTTCGTATATGAAGGAGAAAAGAAAAATGAAAAGCTATATGCAAAAGAAAGAAGAAATCGTTCGTTCTTGGTATGTAATTGATGCTGAAGGTAAATCACTTGGTCGTGTCGCTACACTTGCAGCTCATATCTTACGTGGAAAGAACAAAAGAACATATACTCCACATATTGATTGTGGTGATTATGTTATTATAATTAATGCAAAGAAAGTTAATCTAACTGGTAACAAATTAGAAGATAAGATGTATTACAATCATTCTATGTATCCAGGAGGA
>JAEEGL015223994.1_pt1 | contig 17403 bp, 13 predicted proteins | sample 9134231 | NCBI WGS metagenome assembly JAEEGL01 (sample SAMN16246548, study PRJNA631951) | gut metagenome | biome: gut microbiome; feature: rumen; material: fiber-attached | host: Bos | place: Iran: Karaj | collected 2018-10
ACCAAAAACAAATAGAATTTAATATTCTTAACTATCCTTCTCAAAAAACAAAATTTATATGAAAACGCTTGTAAATAAATATGAAAAAAATAATATAGATAAATTTAAAAATACACAAACAATAGATCATTCAAAAATATCATTAAACAAAACACTGGAATGCAAAAATATAAATTTTTCTTATATAAAAGACAAACCTATAATAAAAGACTTATCTTTTTGCATAAATAAAGGAGATTATATCGGCATTATAGGAACATCAGGCGCCGGCAAAAGCACTCTTGCCGATATAATTATGGGAATTTTGCCAATAGATGACGGAGAAATAATCGTTGATAATACAAAATTGACAGAAAATAATTTCCCATCTTTTAGAAAAAATATTGGCTATGTCCCTCAAGAGCCTAAAATATTAGATAAAAACTTTAGAGAAAATGTTGCTTGGGGAATTGAACCAAATGAAATAGATGATAACAGAGTAATAAAAGTTTTAAAACTGGCTCAAATTTATGATTTTATTATAAATAATTATAAAGAAGGAATTTATGCCGAAGCCATTATTGCTTCAAACGGTATTTCTCAAGGGCAAAAGCAAAGACTTGCCTTAGCAAGAGCCTTATATAGAGACCCTGAAATATTAATATTAGATGAAGCAACATCATCTCTTGATGTTGAAGTAGAAAATGAAATTATAAAAACTTTATCAGAAATAAAAAAAGAGAAAACAATCATTGCAATAGCTCACAGACTATCTACTTTAAAACACTGCAACAAATTATTCTATATGAAAGAAGGCAAAATTATAGATACAGGTACTTTTGATGAACTTTCTGAAAAATATGAAGAATTCAGAAATCTGGTAAAACTGTCTTCTATAAAATAAACAGAGCTAAATAACACCTTGCCCATGTAATTTTTTCAATTTGGAAGCCAGTTTCGCAAAACAAAAATCATACGCATCTACAAAAAAATCTACAGGCTCATTATTGCTTTCTCCTGGACAACTTACCGAATAATTTATTCCATATTTACTAACTTCAACGGTTTCAAGTCTTTTTCCAGGGCATATCTCTTCAATGGTCCTAACACTTTCTTCCAAAATTGCAAGAGGGCGATAATATACCTTACCCTCAGCTTCTTTTTTAAAGTTCACTTTTGCTTCATGAATTCTCTTCTGTGTAAGTACATCTAAGCTAAGCCCAAATGAATGATAATTATTGACTGAAATTTTTGATATATTCATAATCTATCCCCACATAATTAATTATTCTATATAAATTTTTTTGTTAAAACCCCTTTAGTTTTTCTAGCAATTTGGCATACCACAAATTATCATTATAAGTTACAATAGTTTTTTCTTGTTTAGTTTTATCAGCATCGTCATAAACTTTATATTCACAAATATTTTTAACAGGATCTTCTGATATCAATTCAAGTGTTTTATCAGGACACATAGTCCTAATAGCAGTTGTGCTATCACAATGAGCATCTATTATAGCCGCAAGCATTCTTCCCTCTGCAACTTTATTTAACATACCGGCAGTATGTTTAAAATGTTGTTCTAAATTGGGACCTACTTTAATACCGAAAGAATTATTTATATTTAAAATTTTTGATACATTCATAATATTACCCCATAAATTAATATTTTTTAATTACACTCGGTTTTTTTAATTTTCTTATTTGTCTTAAATTACCGCATCTTCTTAAATCTCTTACTTTGTTAGCCAATCTTCCGTAGCACAAATCAAAACCTTCTATAGTAAAATTATCTTCATTACCTTCACTATCAGTAATCTTATATTTTTTACTTCCACTAACCATATCTTCGCTTATTAAATCCAGTTTACCTTTCGGCAAAGTTCTTTTGAGATAATTAACGTTATCTCTAAAATATCTATAAAAAGTCGGACGAGCCTCAGTATTTACATGTGTCAATATTTTATTTTTTGAATCAGCCATATCTCTTTTAAGTGCATCATTACGTTCTAGACCAAAAGAATAATTTTTCACAGAAACATTTTGAACTATCAATATATAACTCCTTTATTTAAACACTTTTTAATTATAAAACAAAAAATATTATAATTTGATACAAAAAACAAAATTATTTACAAATTATAAAAATACGCCAAATTAATGATTTTAATTGTTCTTTATTGTCAAAAAACAAAATAAAAGTTATAATATGAAAGGAAATAAAATTAATAAGAGGATACAATGAGTACAGCAATTACAACCGATGGTAAAATCACACAGGTTATAGGTCCTGTTGTTGACGTAGAATTTGAAGAGGGAAATTTACCTGAAATTTTTGACGCAATTATAGTTGAAGATAAAGCACCAAACGGTGAAAATATTCACCTTGTTTGTGAAGTTCAGCAACTATTAGGAGAAAATACAGTACGCTCCGTAGCAATGTCCAGTACTGATGGTTTATCAAGAGGAATGAGAGTTATCAATACAAAAGAGCCGATAAAAGTACCTGTTGGTAATGCTACTTTAGGTAGGATATTGAATGTATTAGGAGAGCCTGTTGACCAAATGGGCGAAGTTAATGCGGAAACAATGCTTCCTATCCACAGAGAAGCTCCTAAATTGACTGACCAAAATACAAATACGGAAATATTTGAAACAGGTATTAAAGTTATAGACTTGCTTCAACCGTATCAAAAAGGCGGAAAAATCGGACTGTTCGGTGGTGCCGGAGTAGGAAAAACCGTTCTTATCATGGAACTTATACATAATATAGCAAAAGAGCACGGTGGTGTTTCCGTATTTGGCGGTGTAGGAGAAAGAACAAGAGAAGGAAACGACCTTTGGAACGAAATGAAGGCTTCCAAAGTTATTGATAAAGTTGCTCTGGTTTACGGACAAATGAACGAACCACCGGGAGCAAGAATGAGAGTCGGTTTAAGCGCACTTACTGTTGCTGAATATTTTAGAGATTTTTCAAAACAAGACGTACTTCTGTTCATCGATAACATATTCAGATTTACTCAAGCAGGCTCTGAAGTATCTGCTCTTTTGGGACGTATGCCCAGTGCCGTTGGTTATCAACCTACACTTGCTACTGAAATGGGTGAATTGCAGGAAAGAATTACCAGTACAACAAACGGTTCTATTACCTCTGTACAAGCAATTTATGTACCGGCAGATGACTTAACTGACCCTGCTCCTGCTACAACTTTTGCTCACCTTGACGCATCAACCGTACTTTCAAGACAAATTGCAGAACTCGGTATTTATCCTGCCGCTGACCCGCTTGCAAGTACTTCCAGAGTATTAGATCCTAATATAATAGGAGAAGAACACTATAATACAGCCAGAGAAGTCCAAAGAATACTTCAAAAATACAAAGATTTACAAGATATTATTGCTATACTGGGGATGGATGAACTCTCTGACGAAGATAAAATTACTGTTAACAGAGCAAGACGTATTCAAAAATTCTTATCGCAACCGTTCTTTGTTGCTTCTGAATTTACCGGTATCGAAGGCAAATATGTAAAACTGGAAGATACAGTAAGGAGCTTTAAAGAAATTTGCGAAGGAAAATATGACCATTTACCAGAACAAGCATTTTATATGGTTGGTTCAATTGAAGAAGTCGTAGAAAAAGCTAAAAAAATGGAAGGAAATGAATAATGAGTGACAAACAACTTAGCGTAAAAGTTATCACTCCAACAGGTATTTTACTTGAAGATACCTGTGATGCAGTTTATTCAACTTCTGAAGACGGTATGTTTGGTGTATTGCCTGACCATATTCCTATGACAATTACACTTGGTGTCGGACTTACCAAAATAGTAAAAGGCAAAGATGAAAAATTCCTAACTACTCTCGGCGGCATTTTTCAGGTTAAAGATAACAACATAATAATCCTTTCTGACAATGCCGAATTTGGTGAAGACATTGATGTAGCAAGAGCTAATGCCGAAAAAGAAAGAGCAGAAGCTCTTCTTGCGGAACATACTGCTGACGAAGCTACTATTACCGTTGCCCAAATTTCTTTAGCAAAAGCACTTGCAAGATTAAAAGTAGCACTAAAGTCTAGTAGAAATAATATTAACTATTAAACTTTTTATTAGAAATTTGTCTAATATACTTCATTCTTAAATATCCTATTATTTTTTAACAGGAGAAAGAGAATGAAGTATATTTTTTATTTTGCGTTTTTATTTCTAATTATTAAAGAAGCCGCCTTTGCTGACATTGTAGAATTAACCAATTATTCACAAGCAGCAAATAATATCGGAAACGATTATATTGAACAATTAAATTATGCGGAAAATAATATATTACAAAGGAATGAAACCTGCAGACCAATCCTTTCACGGCTTGAAAAATTAGAAATGATTTTATTCGGAGCAATTCAAGCAGGAGATTTAGGCTACAGAATAGGAAACGTATACCAAAGCAGCAGCCATTTTGGAGACAGAAGATATAGAGTAAATTACTTAGACAGACATAATAACTTTTATCACAGAAGATACAATGATTATTATGACAGCAGGTGGACTATACCATATAATAACGGTATCTATTATCCTTATAGCAACAATCTGCCAATACAAACATTACCTAGAAACTACTCTTTAGGCTCAACTGTAAGAATTATTGATTAAAATTAATTGAAAGCTCCATGGAAAGTTCCTTGAAGCATTAGCCTCAATTCGTTTTTATTTTCGGAAGCCTCAAGAGCAACTTCTTCCGTTATAATATCCTTTTGCAATAAATTCATAAGATATTTATTCAAAGATATCATATCTTCATTAGTAGAAGCCGCTATTAATTCATATATCGAAAGCAATTCATCTTTTAATATATAATCTCTTATTGTAACGGAAGATGTCATGATTTCCAGAGCAGGAATTCTTCCCGAACCTGATTTTTTAGGTAATAATTTTTGCGCAATAGAACATCTTAAAACTTCTGCTATTTGGCTTTTTACTTCTTCTCTTTCATAAGGCTCAAAAAAGTTTATAATTCTTGAAATTGTTTGAACAGCATCTATAGTATGCAAAGTTGAAAATACAAGGTGCCCTGTTTCAGCAGCCTTTAAGGCTTCACTTGCCGTATCTTTATCCCTGATTTCACCAACCAAAATTATATCAGGGTCTTGTCTTAACGCATATTTAATTGCATCAGGAAAAGACGGAGTATCCATACCTACTTGTCTTTGTTTAAATACTGACTTTTTACCTTGATAGATAAATTCAATCGGTTCCTCTGCTGTTATAATATGTTTTGAGTGATTTTGATTTATATATTCTAAAATTGTTGCTAACGTAGTTGATTTACCGGAACCTGTAGGCCCTGTTACAAGTACTAAACCGTTTGTATACTTTGTAAGGTTTTTTAATGCAACCGGCAAACCGCATTGTTCAATAGAAGGAATTGTATAAGGAACAACCCTAAATACAAATGCCGGAGCACCAGAAGTTTTTGCAAAGTTTCCACGGAATCTTGATACACCTTTTATTTCATACAAAAAATCATAATCACACAATTCATCAAAATCGTTCAACGCTACATTTGGTAAAACATGTTTGGAAATAGAAATAAGCTGCTCCTTTGTTAAAGGAGGCATAGTAGTTTTAATTAACTTTCCGTCTATTCTGCATGCCGGAGCCTCATTTATAACTAAATGAACATCAGAAACATTCTTTTTTACCAATTGTGTTAATAATCCGTCAATATTAAACTCACTCATCTGATTTTACTCCTTAAATTCTACAGTTTCGGTTTTTTCTTTTGCAGAAATACTTTCTGACTTTATACTAAATTCACTCGGATTTGCAAATAAATATTTAGGATTATAATCCAAAGTAATAATAGAATATTCAAAAGGCTCGCTAACAAAAGCAGGAGCGCTTATATGATAAATTCCTTTTTTGTATATCTGATTTGCCGCATGAAAATGCCCTGAAATAACAGCAATAACATTATCATGATTATGTAAAATATCAAAATATTTATCAACGTCTACCGTATTATGAGAGTACTTTTTAGCAGGCGGAATTAACGGAAAATGCTGCGCTATAATAACTTTCTTATTTTTATATTTGTATAATTGTTTATCTAACCATTCAAGAGTCTCTTGTTTAAAGTAACCACTTGGAGAAAGGAAAAGCTCGTTAGCTCCATCCACTACAATAACAACAATATCTTTAGATGGTTTAAATACATAATTCGTTCCTTTAAAAAGCATTTGAGGATGATAGAGCCAAACAGTATGCATATATTCTTTTTTACCAAATTGTTCATATCTGAACACATCATGGTCGCCTACAATCATATAATATTTTTTATGCAATTTTCTTGCTATTCTGAAAAATACCTTTAATTCATCCCTGTTAGCAACATCGATATTATCACCTGTAAAAATAACAAAATCTATATCATGCCTTTTATTTATATCCTTAACAGCTTTCTTTAAATATTCGGCAGATTGACTGACATTTCTACCCCTATAATCTTCACCGTCAATAGAAAGATGTGTATCAGATATTTGTGCAAATTTTATTTCTTTTGCTTCAATAGTATTTACAATCAAAAAACTAAAAAATATAACTAAACTAAGAATAATTCTCTTCATATAAAAATTCCGCTAAACTATAAAAATATTATACAACGATAAGAAAACAAAAGTCAAAGTAACAAATAGCTAAATAATATTCAAGAAACAAAAAGAGGATAACCTTTTAGATTATCCTCTTTTTTATTATATTATTAGAACTGTTTATTTGAATAAGCCTTTGAATGTTTCTCTTACCCAAACATCGGCAGCCTTGAATAATTTCTTTGCTGTATCCATATAACTACCGACTTGTTTTTGTTCCATTTGAGCACCGGTATTAGCTTTTTCTTCATATTTTTTGCTTATTGCGATAACGTGACCTAACGGTTCTAATGTAGTTGTATTATTATCACTGATAAATCCGATATCCCAACCGATTTGATTTAATAAGTATTTAATTGCTCTCAAATCGTTGAAGCCTTCAATACCAAATACTTGAACATCAATATCGTTATCATCGGCATAAGCCATAGCTGACATTGCTATTTCGTTTAATGCTTCAAAACCGTTGATTGCATTAATTTTCTTGCCGTTGTTAAACGGATTGATTGTATCGGTACCAAATATCATTGTTCTGTCAATTTCGCCATTTGAATTTAATTTCTTTATAGCTAACATCTTATCTCCGTTGAATGCACAGAGTTTAATGCCACCTTTTCCGGTTAAATCAACACCGCAACCGATTTTTGTTTCGATTTCTGAATCTTTGTCATAATCTACAACCAATGGGTCATACATCCATTGACAACCGCTGCCGGTGTCAACACCAACCCAATCTCCTGCTGAAACAGAAGAACCTAAATTTTTATGACAGTGAGCTGCACCTACAGGACAAGCTTCTTGAGGAATACAAGCACATACAAATTCATTAGCTGTACCATCTATTTGATCATTCAAACTAGCAATTGTTTTGCCGTTTTCAATTTTAACATTTTCTTTGGCGATTAAATAAGCAACTTTTGTACGAGTTGTATTAGCAGGACATCCGCAATTTTCAACTGTGTTATATCCATAAGCTGCTAAACCATCGTCTCCTCCTGGACAATGACAAATAGGAGGCATGATTAAAGTTGTATGTTTACCGGCAACATTAGCTGTCGGACATTCATTTACACAAGAATCCAAGTCTTCATCAACCCATTGATATTCATTGTTAATGCCTAAATCTACAGGATCAGGACAATAACAACCGGGTTCATATCCTGCAACAGCAACAAATACTTTTTCACCTGCACAAGGAGTACATTCACAAGTATCAGGATCTATATATCCGCCATTTGATTTACCCTTAGCTGTACAAGCAGTATTTGCATTTGCACAACCACATTCTTGTCTTACAGGGTCATAATTTTTATTTCCGTCACAAGGAATACATTCACATGCTTCTCTTGACCAACGACCAATTCTGCCTGTTTCTTTACCGGTAGAATCTTTTACTTTACAAGCTGAATCTTCTTCATATTGTTTTGGACAATATTTACATTCATTATCTATTAAGCAAGTGCATTTACCTGAAGCACATTGTTTATCTGAATTAGGAACATTTACTAATACAGGTAATCTTTCAGGATTGCAACTAAAGCACCATATATCATTTGGAGTTTCCCATTGCCAATCTTCGTATGTGGAAATTGTTTCACAAGAATCAGCAATTTCAACACCTTTGTTATCTGTTTTACATTCTTTATATGATGGGTTCTTCGGATTAGAACTGATTAATACACCGGCTAATCTTGAACCTGCTGAAATACAATCTGAACTAATGCATCCATAATCAGCTAACAAGCTGTTCATATCACCATTTGCAGAATTGCCTGCATCAAATTGCCAATAAGATTCTTCTGTAGTACCTTCGGCAAATGCTCCGGCTATTCCGCCTATTGATGAATTATCAGCAGATGCACTTCTGGCTGAACCGTTTATAACACAGGTAGAATAAACATTTATTATACTGCCTGATTGGTTACCAACAATTCCGCCTACATTCATTGTTCTTTCACCAACTTTTATAGTTGAATCACTAACGTAACAATCTTGCAAGTTAGCACCGTTTGCTTGTTTACCAACTAAAGCACCAACGTTTGTAACACTGATAGGTGTAGCATCAAGAGTCATGCCTGAGCAATAACTTTCTTTTATTGTTCCGCCTGATTGCATACCGGCCAAACAACCAACACCATCTGCTGCTTTTGCAGGTTTAAGTGTAGGATTTGTTACATAAACATTGGAAATTGTACCTGCATTGTTTGCAACTAAACCTGCAACAGGTTGATTTCCTTTTCCGTTAGAAGTAATATCTTCTAAACCTAAATCTTGAATAGTACCAGTGTTACCGCCAAACAAACCGGCTCCGCCATTATTCAAATCAGGCTCAATAGTTACACCGCTTATAACATAATCCAATCCGAAGAATTTACCTTTGAACGGTACTGTAGGTGTACCTATAGGAGTGAATTCTCCGACATCAGAAATATCATTCATTAAGCAATAACTTGCCGATAAATCTTTACGAACATTATTCAAATCTTCAACTGTTCTTATCATATTAGCTTCAAGAGGACAATTTGAACATTCATAATGACCTGTTTGCTCATTATAGAGTGAATGTACTTTATTACCATCTTTATCTTTAGGACATTCATCTCTACAAGTAGCAGAGTTAGCATTATAAGTATATCCGTCTAAGTAGTTATTACCATCTTTATGTAAGTCAGCTTCTGATTTGCATGCGCAAATATGAAGTTTAGTATATGGTCCACCCATTATTGGTGAAAGTTCTACTATTTCTCTCGGATTATCACAAGAACAAGTTAATTCATGTGTTTTTGCATTTTCTGTTTGTGTAAATCCGCCATAGCACTCACATTCTGTAGCATTACCATCCTCTTCAGAGAAGCCTACATCTTGGAGATACTTCTCACTATCACAATGACATTCTAAGCCATCTGAAGATACTGCTTGGTTAACCGGACATGGTACATTACATTCTGCATCAATATCATAACCCGTATCTACATATTTGTTTGTACCGTCAGCAACCAAATCGTGAATAAAGTCTGCATATTTTGCATCACCTGGCTGCAAACAACGACAAACTCTGTCATTATCATCAAATTTATCATTAATTTTTACTGAAGTTTTATCTGTATTTATTTCTTGAATAGTTTTATTCTTAGTTATATCACAAGATGCTTTTACAACAATTGTTGAACTGCCACCTGCAGTTTCGGGTGTAAATCCGTCATAAGGTACACATGTAGGAATAGCACCCTCAGAATCTTCTGCATCTTTTAAGTTTTTACTGCTGTCACAATGGCATTCACCATTTACAACTTTTAATCCTTTATCTGCGCTGCAAAGAACACATCCGCCATTACCGTCATCAACATAGTTATTAGCTACATCGCAAACACATAATGTATAAGGTTTATTGCTGCCAACGCTTGTTTTATTAGGAACTTTATGATCAGCTGCCTTACATTCGTCTTTACAACCTTTGGTTATATCATTAACGAATATTTCATTTTCTTCCAAACTATCTATTATTGCATTATACTCAGCAGTTCCATAAGCAGGACAGCTGTTAGCTACACAACTCAAACCATCTGAAGATGTTGATGTACCTTCATCGCATTGTTCCATACATGCCAAAGTATAATCTGTAGCTGTATCTTTATATTTATGAGTACCATCAGAAGCTAATTTGGTTCTTAAATTATTATAAGCAGTTTTCATAGAACCCGTATCTGATGCTTTTGGACAACGACAAATTTTATCATTATCAGTAAATGACTCATTTATTTTTGCAGCTGTAGAATTTACTGTTTGAACTACTTTATTATTATCCGTATTACAAGTTGCATTAACAACAACTGTTGAACTGCCAGTACCTGTAGTTTCAGGTGTATAACCTGCATAAGGTTCACAAGTAGGAATTACTCCCGAACCGGATTTATCCTTTAAGTTTTTAGCAGGATTACAATGGCATTCTCCGCCAATTATTGTTAACCCTTTATTAGGATCACATAATGAGCATCCGCCATTACCGTTATCTACATAGTTATTTGCTTCATCACATACACATAATGTATAAGGTTTATTGCTGCCAACGCTTGTTTTATTAGGAACTTTATGATCAGCTACCTTACATTCGTCTTTACAACCTTTGGTTATATCATTAACGAATATTTCATTTTCTTCCAAACTATCTATTATTGCATTATACTCAGCAGTTCCATAAGCAGGGCAGCTGTTAGCAACACAACTCAAACCGTCTGAAGATGTTGATGTACCTTCATCACATTGTTCCATACATGCTAAAGTATAATCTGTAGCTGTATCTTTATATTTATGAGTACCGTCAGCAGCTAATTTGGTTCTTAAATTATTATAAGCTGTTTTCATAGAACCGGTATCTGATGATTTCGGACAACGACAAATTTTGTCATTATCAGTAAATGATTCATTTATTTTTGCAGTAGTGGAATTTACTGTTTGAACCACTTTATTATTATCCGTATTACAAGTTGCATTAACAACAACTGTTGAACTGCCGGTACCTGTAGTTTCAGGTGTATAACCTGCATAAGGTTCACAAGTAGGAATTGCACCAGAACCGGATTTATCTTTTAAATTTTTACTTGGATCGCAATGGCATGCTCCACCGATTACTTTTAATCCTTTTTCCGGATTACACAATACACATTTGCCATTACCATTATCTACATAATTGTTATCAATATCACATACACAAGCATCATAGTCTGCATCATGAACTTTATGTGTAGTACCGTTCGGATCACATTGTTCAATACAAGCAGGCTCAGCTTCATTATAAATTGCATTTTTTGAATTTAAAACAGATGTTAATTGAGATTTTGATTTACATTCACATAAATAATCATCATCCTTGTAAGACGAATTAACACTTGTTACCAAAGAGTTTCTTACAGAAGCATGGTTTTCTGCATTACATGCACAAGCTGTAATGTTTGATCCATTTGTTGATGTAGAAGTAAATCCTGTAAAACATTCACAAGAAGTAGCACTGCCATTAGATGCATTGGATTTATCCTTCAAGTTCTTTGAAGCATCACAATGGCATTTATTATCTGCACCAAGTGCCAAACCTTTAGAGCTGTCACATACACATCCGCCATTGCCGTCACTTACATAACCTTTGCTTGCATCACAAACACATGAATAAGTATTATTAGAATTTGCAACTATCTTTGAAACACTCAAATCACATGTTAAACATTCAGTAAATGAAGCATTTGGATATTTATTTGTTGCATCACCAGCATTACAAGATTTATAGCATTTATCATTAGCTGTAGAATATATAGCTTTATTTGTAAATAAGAAATTCTTAACTTCTGTCTGATTAGATTGACTTAAATTATCTAAAGCCGGACACATACATTTGTTATAAAAAGAATTGTAAACTCTGTTTATAGTAACTGAACCTATCTTTGCAGATACAGGACTACAAGTCGGAGCATCAACACATTTATCTTCAATTTCACTATACGCTTGACCATCAGGACATACACAAGTATATGTACCATGACGACCTAAAGAATTATCATCAAATATAAAGCCTTTCTCTGTATCACATTCACAAAAGTTACCAACAGCAACAAGACCCATTACTTTGCCATCTTCATTTAAAACATTTGCACAATTGTCAACACATCTTCCTGAATCTATACTTTCATTACCTTCATAATCAAAATATTTCGTTTGCTGATAAAACTCATTAGAAACCCAGAAAGATCTATTTGTAGGACACATACACTGAGTTAAAGAATTACGTCTTCCCAATGCACAGGAATAGTTAACCATTCCTGAATTAATTAATTTAACATTCTTACAATCAGCAGAATTTGGATTTGTTTGACAATTATTAGATGAATATATCAAAGCATCCTCTTTAGAAGCGAAACCGTTTCCTTGACAAAAAGAAACTCTACAACCATTATTCATTGTAGAATTGTGTCCAACAAATACTAATTTTTTCTCTGTTTCACAACAATAGGCATCAACTCCATTGTATTCTTTAAAATATGAACTTGCAGCACAATCGCTATATCCATTATAAACATCTGAGCTTATATTATCAGTTAGTTGAAAACTCGGGTGAGAATAATATAAAGTAGCCTCAGCAGGACATTCTACTGAAGGAGAAGGTAATGAAACAGTTGTTGTACCGCCAGATGAAGAACTTCCGCCTTGACTGCTTCCGGCTGTATTACCCAATTGCGTAACTGCTAATAAATTTGTTCCGAATGCAAATGTACTTGGAACAGTTACGTCATTTGAAGTAGAGAATAATCTGGAAACTTTTGAACTTCTTCCTATATTTTTATTATTTCCTCTTAAAGAGCCGTAATTTCTGCTATCATCATTTATACCTGCAAATTCACCAAGTCCATCACCATCTGAATCCTTAACTTTTACAGGAATATCATCGGGATCTGCTCCATCTTGTATAGCTACCAACGCAACAGGAGGCTCGCTGGGATCAAGATTATCAGCTTGCCATTCTCTTAAACAATAAGATGTATCTTTATTAGGTAAAATTGCCAAAATTCCATATCCGGGAATACGAAGAGCTACAACATCAACTCCATCTAATTGATAATCAATAGCAGATGCACCTGAGAGATTGTCGATATAAAAATCTCTCAATGCTTCAGCATTACATGCTGTTTCAGGAGTAAGGGCAGGATTACCTACCATAGCTTTTTGAAGATCACCAATTGTACTTTCAAATTGATTTTTCTTCGCAGTAGCTGCAGAATATTTTGTTCCTGCAGTATTGTTAAGCGCAATAAGCAGCGCAACAATGACGCCGATAACAAGCACGGCAATCAATAACTCAGACATAGATCTGGCAACTTTTTTTAACCTTTTCATAACTATATAACCTCGCTATATGTAATTAAAATCATTAACATTAAATCAATCCTTTTATAATCGCAACACAGTACATTTTTCATATACCACATTTCATGCTCACATAAACGTCCATATACATAAATAAAAACAAAAATTATTTTGATTTGTTACCAAAGTGCGTTTCGAGCTTTACAATTCTTTACATACTTTATAAAATATGCTTATTTCTTTATTTTTTTTCTTAAAATTTCTTAGCATTTCTTAAACAAAATAAAAAACCAATTAAAATATCCTTATAAAAATAAGCTGAACACAAGAATATTTAATGAATTTTAGCATGTTTTTATCTATAACAGAAGTACTTTTTAATAAAAATACACTTTTTATAGGATAAAAAAAGTTACGAAATATTTTTTTAAATCATACAAATGAATGATTTTTGTTAAAATTAATTAATGTTTTTTTAAAAATTGCCGAATAATAATATTGTGAGGCAAAGGAAACAATCATGAGTAAAAATTATTTAACGGATCATGACATTTACAAAGATGACACATTGTTATTAAAGAAAGGAAGCTTTATTGACAACAATATAGTTGCTAAGCTCCAAAATTTTGGCATTTTTATTGACGAAAACGAACCTAAAGAACAAGAACAGAATGCTCTTACAAAAAACAGCTTATCAATTCTTGTTGCAGACTCTAATGAATTTTCTTGCGTAAAAACAAAGAAAATTCTCGAAAGTTCAATTTTAAAAAACGGAAAAATTATACAAGTCTCAAACAAATCACTTTTAAAAACAGTTATTTTAAACAACAATTTTAATTTTATTTTTATAGATTACGAAATGTTTGATGAAGAAACATTAAATGAAATATTTTTAAGAGCAAAAGAAAAAACATATATTTTCATAACAAACAGCTCCAGAAAAAGATTATTTGCAAAAAAATACAACTCCGAACAAATAAAAATCAATTTCCTTTATCGAACTATAGAAAAAGATTACATAAACGCTCTTATAAAAATAAATTTATAAATAAATGCATGCAAATAATATTAAACCGCACTACAATTTAATTTTCACAACAACTTTTTTTACATAACAAGAATCTTCACTAATCAGTGAAGGAGCATGGGCATCATGCGGAAAGAAAACGGCAAAATCGCCCTGTTTTAAAAAAAGTTCGCTCTGTTTTCCATTGAAAAAAGAAATATCTTTTTCTTTATTGTAAGGAATTTTCTGAGATACAACATCAGAGAGTTTTGAAAAGCCGATTTTTTCTTCCCCTTTTATAATAAACTGAACATCCGCATAGATTTTATGCGCTTCCAAATCACCCTCTTCTTTCGTCATATATTCTTGAACAGAAGCAAAAATTTCATCTCCTAAAATTTCATACTTTCCGCATGGAAGATTAAATAAATCAGTAGTTACTAAATAATCAAATGCCTTATCAAATTTAGACGACATACCCCTGTAAAGATTAACGTTCTTTATATTATCAAAAATCATATATCTCTCTCCTAAATTTTCCTATATATATAAAAATATCATAAAAATATCATATTTTTTAGACATATCTCATAGTACAAAAAACAATTGACTTAAATATCATTTTTCATTATAATTTTAAATGAGTTAATCGTGAAGGGTTTATAATGAGAATAAGAAAGTACCAAAAACGCTGTTTTTATACTAACTAAGGCTTGTATCAAAAGCTTCATTTTGGCATGAAATTTTTTGATATAAGACCTTTAACAAAAGATAAAGGGTCTTATTTTTTTTAAAATTTTTAACAATCTTATTCAAAACTATCAATTTAAATTTATCACATGTTTTATAAGCAACAAGAAAGGAACAAAAATGATAATAATTCGTAACCGAAGAACTCAAGTGAATAGTAAATTACTTAGAATAGCAAACCTTATTTGGGGTTTGTAAGCCCTTGAAGTTTGGAGGATAAAAAAAAATAAAATGACAATAATATCATCAATATTTTCAAAATTAGGAAATAATTCATCATTAATAAGAATTGCTACAGTGGATGGAATAGAAACTACCGGCAGAGTAGCAATGGCATATAAAGAAGGCTCAAAGACTTCTAAAAAATTCGGTAAACTTGACGCAAAAGAAAAATTAATTGAAGCAAATACTACTTCACTGGTATGGTTAGGCGGACTCCCGATATCAAAATTTTTATTTGAAAAAGCAATAGTAAATAAAAAATATAATTTTGCCAATCTTAAAGAATACGGAAGAAATGCACTTGCAAGAACGGATATAAGACTTTTAAATGAAGCTTCCCCACAAGCATTAAAACTCGAAAACATAACTGATGCTGCTTTAAAACCCCAAGTTAAAAAGATTTTAGATAATCCTAAAAAATTCAAAAATTTATTTATAGCAAAATCTGCTATCACTACTCTTGGATTAATATCACTTGTCGGTTATGTACTTCCAAAAACTATTTATAAATTTACCCATATTTCAGTACAAAATCAAAAGAAAAAGGAAATCCTTTCTGCATATAAAAATCAAGAAATTCATCAAGAAACACTTGCAGGAAAAAATCCTACCTTCGCTACATTTATGGGCAACAAAAAAAGAAATTCAATCGCATTTAAAGGTGCACTAGATAAAACTATTGAAAAAGTATCAAAATACTTTACTCAACCTGACAAAAATATGATTATGATTGATGCAGGAATTACAGCAGGCAGAGTCGGTTCAACAAGAAACTTTATTGAAGCCGGTGAAAGAGGTCTCGGTGAATTGGGTTACATTTTCCTTTTATATTGCGGCGGTAAACACATTGCAAACGGAATAGAAAAAGTAATTAAAACAATCAGCGGTATTCCTACAAAACTTGATGTAAAACTTCTTCAGGATAAAAACTTTGTTAATGATTTACTTAAAACAGCAAAAAATCCCGAATTAAAGAAGCAAACACTGCAATTTACAGAAAATTCCGAAAAAGGTATAATCAAATTTATCGACCAAAACTTAAAAGAAAATGGCGGAAAATTCAAAAACATAACTCTTGAAGCAGCACAAAAATTAGGTATAGTTGATGTAGTAAAAGGCGCAAGAAATCCTTTAAAATTCATTGAAACCGCAGATGTAGCTACTCTCAATAAAAACATCAAAGAATTTGTAAATGTTTTATCAAATAGTACCAATCCAAAAGGATTAGTACAAAAAGCTAAAAACTTAAAGAGAGCATCAGTAATAGCAAATGTGGCTATTTCTTCAGCAGCTTTAGCCTACGGATTACCCAAACTATTATTTGCTTACAGAAAAGCATTTAATGAATCTTCTGTTGCTCCCGGATTAAATAAATATTACCAAAAATAAATTATTTTTAATAAAAAAGAGGGTACCCAAAAAGGTATCCTCTTTTTTTAATACTAATATGATTATAACTAAAGATAATTATTTTTTATCATACTTAAATTCAAATTACGTTTAGGATTATTAAAATCAAGGAAATTATTATTTAATAAACTTAATGCCAAAGACTGAGAAAGATTGGCTTGTGATATTAGAGACGAAGTGACCTCTTGTAGAATTTGATTTCTCAAGAAATTTGACATTTCCTTAGCATAATCTGTATCCATTATTGTTGAAATACTGCTTTCATAATTTTGAGCTCTAACAGTTTGAGAAGACATAATATCATCAAGCATTGCAGACTTATAACCCGCTTTTGCTCTTTGCAGAGATATTTCATTAAGCAAATTGTCAACCGTTGCCAATGATTCGTTTGCTCGTTCAGCAGTTGAAATATTAAATGCAGTAGTTGGCAAAGTAAAAGACAAATCCAAACTCATTCTGTTATCATCGCCGTCGTTTGCACCAATTTGTATTGTTACTTCGGATGGTTTCGGTACTATTTCCATATTTGTAAGAATTTGAG
>JAEEGL012798733.1_pt1 | contig 17402 bp, 18 predicted proteins | sample 9134231 | NCBI WGS metagenome assembly JAEEGL01 (sample SAMN16246548, study PRJNA631951) | gut metagenome | biome: gut microbiome; feature: rumen; material: fiber-attached | host: Bos | place: Iran: Karaj | collected 2018-10
TGATAAGAGCATATCGTTTGAACTTGAAATTAAGGTGTTCGATAAATTCACAAAAATAAAGCATATCGCGCTCGAAAGCAGCGATATGCTTGTAACTAATTCCGCTGATAATGAGCAGGTTAAGCCGGTCGTAAGAGACGGTCTCCCGAACGAACTTAAGCCCGCTTCATGGAATGTATTGGTTTACTCGTAACCCTTTCTTCTTAAGTCGTCCTCATCATCTTCGGGATGATAAGAAGTTCCTGTCTGCCAGATAGGATTTGACTGAACAGGCATAGGAGTCTGCTCAGGATAATCCGCCTTCGGGTATTCAGCCTTCGGATACTCTGCCTTGGGATAATCAGCCGTAAGAGGATTCTGATTATTCTTCATTCTCTTAAGGCCTTTCATCGTGCTAATGCCGACCATTACAAGAGAACCGATCCAGAGGATTCCGAATCCCAAGAATGCAACTCCCATAACCTGTCCGCTTACCAAAGACGAGATACCTACAATAAGCGGGATAAGACCGAATGCACCCATGAATGCAAGCACTGCTATCGTAATAACCGCACCTGTCTGTTCAGCCTGAGCGTGCATGGCAGGATCAGCAAACGAAGCTGCGAAAGATGCCTTCGGATTCGAGCTGAACATCTTGGTATCTTCTTCTGTCAAAGGAACTTCCTCGTACTCCATGCCTCTTTCTTTAATGAGGCTGCTGATGATACCTATGATCGGAATAAGGAAGAACGCTCCAACGAAAACGAACGGTGCGATAGCCGAAGCCGGGAGCTTCCTCTTGAATGCTTTCTCGGCATTTTCTGTCAATTCCTCGAAGAGAGCCTTGAACACAGGACCCGGACGTTTTCCGAGTTCGAATCTGTTCTGAACCTGAGAAATAATCGAGTTATCTACGTTCTCAGTAAACAGCTTGTCCGTATCATCGCCCTGCATGATCTCCCACTCGTAATCCGGAACCTCAAGGGCACCTGAACGGAAATCTTCAGCCTCGTCCTCAGGGATCGCATAAACGATAAGATAATGCTGCTCGTCTTCCCACTCATCAACGTACTTGTTATATGCGAAAGACTCAAGATCAACATAGCTGCCTTCATAGTCCTCGACATACATCGTATAGATAACGGGGCAGATTCCCGTTACGTCGTTGTATTCCTCGAGAACATCCTCGAGTGCGTCTTCATCTGAATCGCTGATGACATCGATGTTATCGACGACACGCGTGTCGGGCCAATCGTATTCTTCAGCAAGTCTTCTGGGACGTTCTGAGCTTATACCCAATCCCATTATCGACATAAAGATCCCGCCGAATGCAAGTATTCCGATCAGGCTTCCGACACTAGCTTTACGGGGAACCGCATTAGAGTAGAAATATTCCTCTCTTCCGTTCCTGTATCTTCTCCTGTATCTTCTTGCACCATGAAAATAATGATGTGACGTTCTGTGAGAGCTTCTGCTACCGCCGTGAGAACCGCCGTGGCCTCCGCCTCCGTGTGAACCTCCGCCTCCACTATGTGGCATAGTCATACCCTCCTTATTTCTTATTCCAACGTAAATATACCATAAAGAAACCTACCGCAGTGAACGGCAGGCTCCAACTTTAACATGTCTTATACTTTACTCTTTACCGGACGCCAGAAGCCACGCTGCGATGTGCATGGCCTGCTGAAATTTTCCGACCTTTATCATCTCATTAATCTCATCTGCTGTATGGGTTACGACCTCTATAAACTCAGTGTCGTCCAGATCCTGATCCGATATCTTTCTGCAGTTTCTCGCGACATAAAGATGTGCGTAGTTATCTGCTATAGTCGCGTTGGAAGGAACTGTCAGAAGATGTTCCCACTCGTCAGATTCATAGCCTGACTCTTCTCTTAATTCTCGCTTAGCTGCCGCCAGGGCATCCTCTGCATTTACGTTCTTATCGCCGCCGTATTCTTTGCCGTCGCTTCGTTCAATTCCGCCTGCGACAAACTCCGTGGTTATCTCCCTGATACCGTGACGAAACTGCCTTACGCAGATGTAATTACCGTCTTCATCTGAAGCTACGATTACCACATAATCTCTTCTGCTGTAACTGTAGTAAGGTTCGAATTCTCTTCCGTCAGGAAATCTATATCTTGAACTTCTGAAATCGATCCATTCGTTCTTAATAAGATGCTCTGTCTTTATCTCTTCCCAGCTGAGAGGATCCTTCATAGGCATCCCTCCTTAAATCTTCGAGTAGTACTCCTCAAGTCTCGGACGTGCATTCTCATATGCTCTCTGAAGCTTGGGATCAAACTGCGTACCCATACCCTCCATGATGATGGAATTAGCTTTATCAAAGCTGAATGCATCCTTGTATACTCGCTTGCTTACGAGTGCATCGTATACATCTGCGATAGCCATGATCCTTGCTTCAAGAGGAATGTCTTCACCCTTTATGCCCTCGGGGTAGCCTGAACCATCGTATCGCTCGTGGTGATAATGCGCAACATTCTCGGCTATCACCTTGAAGTTCTCATCATCTGTGTTAAGCAGTATCTCGTGGATTACCTTCGCACCTTCTGCTGCGTGCGCCTTCATCTTCTCGAACTCTTCAGGCTCAAATCTTCCGGGCTTTCTTAAGATGGCATCATCTACTGCGATCTTACCCAAGTCGTGCATTGGAGCCGCCTTGATCACAGCCTTACAGAATTCTGGCTCAAGCTTAAGGTTCCCCTCTTTCATGATCTCATCTATGAGTATCCTTACGCCTTCACTCGTTCTCTTGATGTGACCGCCCGTTGAGTTGTCACGGCTTTCAACCATCATTGCAAGACTCATAATGAGGTTATCGTGCATCTGAACGATGTGCTTCGTCTTCGCGGCCACCTCGTTCTTAAGATCCTCATTATAGTTATCGAGAAGCTTGATATACTTCTTATTCTCGGTATCATCCGTGAACATTACGATATAGCCTCTCTGTCGGTTGCCGTCATAAAGATAGCTTACTTCGACATCGTAGTATCTGTCGTTATCGGGATTGTTGTCTTCGTCTCGTATCGTGTATAGGAACTTGTTATTCTTATCGTCCTTCTTAAAATCCTCGAGAAAGTGACGGATCTTACGCTCGGAAGGCTTATATCCGAACGGATCATCAACAGCGTGGTTGTTAAGTTCTGGCACTAACTTTTTCGCCACTTCGTTGCTTCCCAAGTAGCGGTAATCGAAGTCAAACGAGATGTAGCCGACAGCTTCCTTATGCTCAAGTGAATCAATGACGGTATCGCCGACATCGTAGAGGTTAACCCTGTACGCTATGAGAAGGTACACGAACTCGGCGATGCAGTATCCGACGGAAACAAACTCGAGGTTGCCTACAGGTAAAACCTTGTTCACGAAGTAACTTACGACGCAAAGCACATCCGGAAACACGAGAAGCATAAGTATCCTTCTTGGAGCTTCCTTCTTCTTAAACCACGCATAAATAAGTGTGACGATACCCGTTAGAAAAAGTATGCCGAGCACCACATAGAAAATGGTGTGCATGATACCGTATTCCTTAACGAGAACAAGATTGCCGTCAACTTTAGTTACATTGCAGCTCTTGTAGAAAAGCGTATTGCTTCTTAATGTCAGAACAAAACCGTACATCACGGCACAAACGCCGAACATAGCGGATCTTACGACCTTATTCACATCGATCTTACATAAGTTGAAGATGCTTAAGACAATAAACAGCTGAAGGAAACATCCTCCGACATAAATAACCTGGGTCGCAGCAACAGCGCCACCCAGGTCATCAGCCATACTCAATAAGAAGTAACCGATGCATGAGATCGGAACGAGAGTGAAGATCATCGTGAAGTTTACGTCGAAGTGCTTATGCCATATGTATACATACGCTGCGGCAAAAAGCAGCGAGACAAAAAGCGTACAACCGTAAACTATAGATAACAAAACGTCACTCCCCCTTCGTCTTGTTACATCTTAGTTGTCTACAACGATATCGACATCACCGGTAGTAATATCAATCGTACAATTACCGCCGTTGCCGTCTCTCGGGATACTTACATCACCCGTGAGGACGTCGACATCAAAAGACTTGGCAGTTCTTAATGATCCTCCGACATCACCCGTTGTAATTGAAACGGAGACGTTGAATGCATCGCTTCCGTCAAACGTGACATCACCTGTGGTTATGTCAATAATCATATCCTGTGATGCGATGACATTCTCCAAATCAATATCGCCTGTAGTCATATTATAAATCAGGTTGGTGCAGGTTACATTAACAAGATCGCAGTCTCCGGTTATTCCGTTGTACTCAAAATCTCCGCTGATGTCCGCATCTCTAAGATCAACATCTCCTGTTGTTATATCGATTGTAACCTCTTCGAATGTAAAGTTTGATTCTATGGCAACATCACCTGTAGTGATATCAATGTCAACGACTTCATACTCGTTGCCAGGAAGATATACGACAACCTTGGGATTTTGTAATCCGATGCCGAATCTAAAGATAGACCTGTTGTCGTCTTCTGAAGTGATGGACAATGTATCCCCATTAACAACGACCTCGTGCTCGACATTTTCTGCCTCTGTAAGCTCAACGCGGCAATTACCGTCTTCGGCATGCCTGAACTCGACAGAATCTGTCAGAAGATTGATGCTGATATTACTGAAGTCTTCATCAACCTCCACAGTTCTTGTGTTGTATTCTACCGTACTCCATGTTGAGGCTTCTACTCCTCCCATCGCTATAGCTGCGACAGATATTACGGTGCCGACCGCAAGTACGATCAGCGAACCGATTATTACTTTTACTGAGCCTTTCATTCTTATCCCTCCTTACCGATAAACAATGACTTAATGCCGAGAACGCACTTCTTCATGAGGAAAACAGTGCCCTTAACCATATAAAGACAACCGAAGAAAAGAAGAACTGCGAGCGCTCCGCATACCATTGCCGAGCCTAATGCCAGCAAAGCTCCTGCAAACTTACCTGCAAAAAGATAGACGAAGATCGCTACAAAGCATACGATGGCTGCTACAGCGAGCGACAAATCTACGGCAAAGAAAGAGATAATCAAACTCCATACCGTGATAAATATCGAGAAGACCACAGACAAAATCGTAATTATCAACGGGAACCAGATCGGGAATCCGATGATGATAAGTACGATCGCCCATGCAGGCATGCTCTTCTTAGGCTTTACCCTGTTCTTAACGATCTTGCTTAACGGGATCTCGGACATGATGGTATTTACCACCTCATCAACAGTTCCTATTCCGTTAACTGCATCCTCCTCGGATATGCCGTCTTCTATCCTGTCGTCGATCATCTCAGAATAGAAAGATATCCTCTCCTCGATATCCTCCGGAGGGAGTCCTGCCAGTTTACTTCGCAGTGTGTCCAAATATTCCTTCTTATTCATGAGAATCGTCCTCCCTGGTTATATAACGATAAATGGAGAGGATCTCTTCCCAATCCTCTTTAAACTCATCAATCCTCTTCACACCCTCATCCGTGATGTGATAGTACTTCCTAAGTCTGCCCTGATGCTCGTATGTCTTGACCGTGAGCATGTTTGCTGTCTCAAGGCGCTTAAGAATCGTATACAAGGTAGATTCGGACAGCTCGATGTATGGCTTCATGTCCTTAATGATCTGGTATCCGTATGAGTCATTATCCCTGATAGCAGCAAGGACACAAACATCCAAAAGACCGCGCTTTAACTGAATATCCATCATATACCTCCTTTCATATGATACTTCCGTTTACGGAATACATCATAGTACGAAGTATATCATATGTCAAGGTATATCGTAAAACAGAGCATGATGATTACAGTAGGCAAATACTTTCCTTACACCGTTGATCCTGAATCTTGCTTCGGCATTGCCCTCCGGGTAAAGCTTAATAAACTGCATTCCCTGGTCGGAAACGGCAGCGATAAATGAGATAAAGTGATCCTTTGTCATGGGGTGGTCCACTGTCACATAGTACTCATCTTCAATTCTTTCCACCGTTATCTTATGCTCCCCGTCGGCCTTCTCAGCTTCACACGAAGGCAGAGTAATGCCGCAGCAGCTTACTACCGTCTCACCCGTAGCGCGTATCACATTACCGCATACAGGGCAGATATAGAATCTGCTTCTTAACATGTTCGATGATCTGTTGGTGTTGTGAATATCCGCACCCGAGAGTAATTCGATAACGGATATGCCCAGAACTTCTGCCAGGGGTTCGATCAAGCTTATATCGGGAAATCCCTGTCCCGTCTCCCACTTACTTACAGCCTTGCTGCTTACGTAAAGCTTGGATGCGAGCTCCTCCTGTGTCATGTTCTTCTTTTCGCGGAGCTTCCTTATAACGGCTCCCGTAACGTACTTATCCATGTTGATAGTCTCCTTTTTTGTGATGCTTCGAGACTAACATGCGTGTATTTTGCAGGCTACCTACGCATCGTGTAGTTACTTCTCGATGATTATCGTAACCGGGCCGTCGTTAACCGACTGCACTTTCATGTCGGCACCAAACTCGCCCGTCTCCACCTTGAAGCCTTGCGCCCTGCACTCACTTATAACGAGCTCATATAAAGGGATAGCTTTCTCAGGCCTTGCCGCATGAAAGAAGCCCGGTCGTCTTGATGACACATCGGCATAAAGAGTGAACTGACTTACTATAAGAAGCTCGGCACCCGCATCCTTGGGATTGATATTCATCTTGCCGTTTCCGTCTTCAAATATCCTCATCCCGCAGATCCTGTCGGCGACATACTTCGCCATCTCCTCGTCATCGTCCTCGTGGACGCCGAGAAACACGAGAAAGCCCTTGCCGTTCTTGCCTTTAACTTCACCGTCTATCGTAACTGATGCTTCACTTACTCTTGTTACTACTGCTCTCATAATGACTAATGATACACCACCGTAAGCTTAAACTCACCCGTTATACTTAAGACTCATCATGGTGATGTCATCGAACTGCTCCGCACCCTTAACGAACTCGTTGATTCCGTCCATAACATTAGAAAGAACTTCCTTGGGAGCTGCATCGGGATTCTTGTTAAGAGCATCCAGCATTCTCTGGTTGCCGAGAAGCTCATTCTTGGCATTGGTAGCTTCCGGAACTCCGTCCGTATAAACGAAGAGAGTATCACCGGGATTAAGTTGGAACTCGTGCTCCTTATACTTAACGCCCTTAAGCGCTGCAACAGCAGGAGAATGACGGTACTCGATAAGCTCGAACTTGCCGTCAGCTCTTCTTAATGTAGGATGCTCGTGACCTGCATTAACTGCGATACCCTTACCTGTGGAGATCTCAAGAAGACCGATCCAAACGGTAACAAACAGGTGTGCATCATTACCTTCGCAAAGCTGGTTATTAACACTCGTAAGTGTCTCTGCAGGAGACTCTCCGTTCTGAAGGTGTGACTTGATAAGAACTCGCGCGATCATCATGAACAACGCTGCAGGAACACCCTTACCGGATACGTCTGCCATTACGAGTGCGATGTGATCGTCATCAACAAGGAAGAAGTCGTAGAAGTCTCCTCCTACTTCCTTCGCAGGAGTCATGCTCGCATAAAGATCGAACTCGGAACGCGTCGGGAACGCAGGGAAAAGTCTCGGCAGCTGGCTTGCCTGAATGTCGGTTGCCATGCTAAGTTCCGTGCTTAATCTTGTTGTGATAACCTGCTGCTTCTCGTATGTCTCGTTGATGTCCTCGATGATTACCGTGAACATGTAAACAGCGGCAGCTACAGTAGAGAAGATAATGAACTGGATTCCGTAAGAGATGGACTGGATCGCCATCGCTCCAAGGGGTGCAAGGATGTAGATCCAGAACGCTGTCTTAACTCTTGAGGACATGTTCTTCTTGTACTTAACAAGGAGCGATGCATCGTACAAAAGCATCATCAAAGGCATAAGATTCGACAGCAGATAAAGCGAAGCTCTGTGATACTCATTAACTTCGTCGAAGTAGTAAATGAAGCCTCCGATCTGGCCTGCAACTACGATGAGAATATGCGCTACCAGGAACACCATGAGAACAAGTCTTAATCTGAACTCACGCTCCTTGGGAGGCTTCGATGCGGCGAGAACGCAGACCGACATCATGAAGGCCATGAAGCCCGCATTCATAAGCTCGATGAACATAACTGTCTCAAGAAGGCTCTTGATGCCCTCACCCGGAACGCCCGTCATAAGCTGACGCACAAGATGCGCCAGGATATAGAGAAGTATCGTTGCAAAGAACACCTGGAAGTAACGTCGTATCTCTTTGCGCAGGTGATCCGATACCGTTATCTGAAGCAGGCACAAGAAACACACGCCGATACCTATAGAAACAAGTATGACGTTGATCAAATCCTGTACGGTAAACTCAAAAGCCATAACTACACCCCCTTATGCAGTATGTAAGATAAGGTCCACCAACCCCTCGATGGCCTTATTGATATGCTTGTCCTTATGTATCAGAACCTGTGAGTATACGGGGAAATTCTTTCCCGTCCAGTTAAGTCTCACCAGGGTGTTATTCTTAATCTCCTTCTCGGCTGTCATGTCGGGTATGAACGCAATGCCGTGACCGTTTGCAGCGAACTGCTTGAGTATCTCCTTACTGCTCGTCTCGATGCAGATCTCGGGCGTTATATCAAACTCCTCAAGGTCTTCAAGAAGCATCTGACGGAAGCTGCAGTTATGCCCCGTAAGAAGAAGCGGTACTCCCTTAAGGTCATTCTCCTTGATTCTCTTCCCCGCTAGCTCATACTTGGGACTTACATAGAATCCCAAGGTCTCTTCCTTATTCATCAGAAGCTCGAGGCTATCGTCTTTCAACAAAGGATTAAGCGTATAAACAAGATCCAGTTCACCCGACTTAAGAAGCTCCGGGAAAGCATCGTGAGTAACAAACTGAAGCCTGACATCGACCCTTGGATAAAGCTTCTTATACTCCATCAAAATCTTGGGAAGCTTGTTATAACAAAACGACTCCGACACGCCGAGCTTAAGCACGCCCGACGGCTCATCTTCCTCAGGGACCTCGAGGTGAATCTCACGCTCAAGCTGCAGCATCTTCTCCGCATATGCCTTAAGGCGCTCTCCGGAAGGCGTAAGCACTATCGTCTTCCCCAGCCTCTCGAAAAGCAGACACCCGAGCTCATCTTCTAACTGCTTGATCTGCGTCGTCACTGTAGACTGCGCATAGCCAAGCTCATTCGCCGCCAGGGTGAAGTTACTCGTCTCAGCTATCTTGAGGAATGTTGTCAGCTGTGTGATAGTCATAATCTTCGTTCAAATTTTATGATTGTATTAATCGTTTATTTCAATTTTTCCGAAGTGTCTTATGGTGTTATTCTACAATCATCAAGCAAAGGAGGCAACCCTCATGAACGAATTGATAAAGATCATAAAAGAAACAGTACAACCTAATTTCCGTAATATAAGAACTTCAATCGAGACTTACGACAGAGATGCTTTATGCTGCGGTGCGCCCTGCTGGAGATGGGCTTATCACGCACTCCATTCCGCAGATAAGTGGTTCATCAATCCATACGATTACAACGAGCCTTCTTTCCACGAGGAGGGCATGGATAACCCCGACAATCCGACAAGCGTTGTTCTTTCTGACGAGCAGCTTCTTTCTTACTTAGATCAGATTGAAGAAAAGACTCTTTCGTATCTTGATTCGCTTACAGACGATATGCTCTACGGCAAGCCCCGGAACTGTCCTTATACAAGGATGGAACTTGTCCTTCGTCAGTACCGTCACCTGTCGTTTCACACGGGCATGCTTAACGGACAGACTGCTATAGCAACAGGCAAGTTCCCCGTCTGGGTATCCGATTCTTATAAGTTTGTCGACGACGGCATTCTTTTCGGAAGATACAGAAAGAAGTAATCGTCCTTATTCTATAAGGGGCACTATCTTCTTCCCGATAAACTCAACCCGGTCAAAGATGCGCGGCTTAAACGTGCCCGTGATGCCGACGGAAATCTGCTTTTCGAAGTTGACATAGATGATGTTGCCGCAGTCTCCTATCGCAGCGTAGACTTCCTTGTCCTTCATGGGCTTGTACCAAAGGTAGCCGTATTCCATGAAGCCGAACCTCTCGCCTAACTGCTGGCGGGGCATGAGCATGGCAGTGATCCACTCTGAAGAGATCACCTGTCTTCCTCCTGCCTCGCCTTTATTGAGCACCATGTCACCGATCTTCGCGAGGTCCTCTGCCGAAGCGCAAAGTCCCCAACCTGCAGTAACCGAACCCGTCGGATCCGAGTACCACTCGTGCTTTCTGGGATTCTTGTTCATGAAGAAATCGAACTGGTCTTCCTTGCTGCTGTCGCCGTGAAGCATATGCTCGTGTGCACCAACGGGCTTAAACAGGTTCTCATTCGCGAAGTCGATGAGCTTTTGTCCTGAGGCATTCTCGATGATGCCAGCAAGTATCTGTATGCCGAGTGTCGCATAACGGAACTCACCCGTGATGCCGCTTCGGCCTCCGAGAAAGTCGAGTGTAGTTCTTGTCCAGTCATCGGAAGTGCACACTTTCTTCCAAGGTTCTGACTTACCCTTGTAGGGAGCAGTCATTGTAAGAAGGTGCTTTATCGTTACATCGTAGATAGTCTTCTCTCCGCGCTTCACCACATAATCCGGAAAGAACTCGAGAACCTTCTGATCTTCGCTTTTTAAGTATCCCTTATCGAACGCGATGCCCGTAAGCAAGGCTATGACTCCTTTAGTAACGGAGTTTACATTCACGGCATCGTCTGTCGTAAATCCGCGCCAGCTGTCGTTATACACAACTTCGCCGTTCTTTATAGCACAGATCTGACAGATGTTTTCCGTGTTACCTTTGTCGTTCTTGATTGACTTGTGTAAATCCTCTATAGTCATCGTTTTTCCCTTTCAAAATGAAGTTGATTAGGACGTCCGAATTAGAGGTTAATATGATTAAAAATTGTTTTCAAGAAGAATCTTTATTAATCAATAAAACGGAAATTCACCGGTTATAAGGAAGTATGGAATACCGCAAAGATCATCGATAAACTCTTTGTTGGGCCTGCTGAAAATAAAGAATAATGCAACGATTATTATCACATTAACTATGCTGATCTTCAGAACCTTTGTAAGAGCCTTCTTTATCAATTCATCGTCCATCATATAGAGGAAAACCACTAATAATAATTCCGAGAACAAAACGCAATAAAACCATCTTCCCCAATCGGTATGAACAACAAAAAGAGGTGTGGTGCACAGGAACACCAAAGAACATATTACATAACCGAATTTACGGAGCTTATCAGGTTCGCTCTTTATAACGAGAGACCAAAACCTAATCTTACCTGCAATAATCGGAATACAGAACACTACTGCTGTAAGAAGTGACGTGATTCTGGCAAAGAAGAATTCATTAGGAACACCGTCTGTCCAAAGCCATCCGTTAACATTCCATATAACATAACTGATGAGATAAACGCCCCACGGTTCTTCACCAAAGATCGCCTGTGCGGCCGCAGAAAGCTCCAGCGGGGTTACGTTGATAACGTCTTTTGAGAAAGCGTACAGATATACACTAAGGGCTCCCGCCAAGACTACAGTAAATCCCAGAAGCAACAAATGTCTTATATCTTTTCTCTGAATACACCTGACAAGAAGAAGCGCTGCGACCAACCCGAAATACATCATCACATAGCCTTCATGAATCAGTACACATAATGCGGAAATGACGGGTACAGCCCATACAAACTTATCTTTAACAATCAACAAACAGGAAATAATGGTAAGTGCCATCAAGACAAGATCCGGCTCACCCCATTCGTTATAATACAAGCCCAAGATGTTAGTGGAGAACAACAAAATAACAATGATGTTAATCCTGGCATCTTTAAACTTATTGATGACAAAGAATACAAATCCAATAAAAATGATGGTGAACAGCAGTTCTTCAAGATTCATAAGGGTAATTATCGTCTTCTCGTACCCAACTCCCATATCAACGGCAAAAAACTTAACTATCGTCCCAAGAAACGCACGCTTGACGAATCCGTATGAATAATTCAAAGTCAGTTCGCAAGCCTGCCAATCCTTATTCATAACAAAACAATTGGTTAATCCGTGTTGGAAGAACTTTACTATTACGACCAGCGCAACAACAATGTTGACATAGACAGATCCGAAGAACCTTTCTAATTTTGTATTATTCTCGCGCATACAATAATCAATACCCCATCTGCTTCAGTTCGACTGCAATATCGCGGTAGAAATCTATTATATCAGTTATCCCCTCACACTTTCTTTTGGTAAAAGGACGTCGCCTTAAGTCAACCTCATCGCAGTGAGAGATTCCGCGACCGGTCGCACTTGTGAAATGCCCCCTGAAGTTAGTCCACTTAACAGCTCTCGGTGTAAGCAAACCGTCGTTCTCACCCTCGATTAGTCTGACCACGAGATTAGGAAACCACATTAACATATCACCAGTAACCTTCTTACATGTGAAAGCATAACTCTGATAATAGATATCGGGAACATCTGGATTTGACTCATTGAATCTTGCTGCTTCATCAGTTCTGAAACTTTGAATGGAACTGTATGTTCCGGGGTTATGGTCACCTAATATCTTGAACCAGATATCGGTAAAGAAGCATCCGATCCTCACGAGAAAGTCCGGGAATTTAAGAAGCTTGTCCACAGTGTATGAACCGTTATGCGGAGTGTTAATAGTCGTTACAGTAGCGATCAGATCATTTATCTTAAGAGTCGATATCGCATACCTTATATCAAGTCCGCCCTTCGAGTGAGCAATGACATTAAACTTCTCTATGTTATTCTCGGAAGCTATCTTTCTTATCCTGTCGGCAAGGTACCTGGCGTTGTCTTCGATAGATCCGCAGCTGTCCTGATTGCCGTAATAGACTGTGGCACCTTCGCTTTCCAGAACACCCGGGATCCTGCCCCAGTAGTTGAGGTGTTTTCTGTCACGGAATCCCATGCCGTGTACAAGAAGTATCGGATATCTGAACGAGTCCATCAGAAACCTTTCTGCTTAAGGCCGCTTACGATCTCAACGTATGTCTCTCTGACATCGAATCCGTCGATATTCTCACGCATAAGATCGATCATGTCGCCGTGAGTAATTCCTCTTCTCTTCTTGGGAGAAATGTATTTAAAGTCTGCTCCCCACTTCATGGAAGGAATTGATACGAGACCGTCGTTAGGCCCGTCGAAATACTTAACCAAGTGATAAGAAAGATTAAGCGGGAATCGTCCGCTTGCTGCCCTTATGGACTTGGAACCGATGCTCTGATAGTAAACGCCGTCGATATCGGGACATCTTTCATTAAATGTCTTCGCAGCCTCAGAAGTAAGATCCGTAACAGCTGCAATGAAGTCGGGATTCTTGTCACCAACTTTTCGAAGTGCTGCATTGTACTGGGATGCAACGGTATTCTTTAGTCCCTGAGGAGCCTTGCCGAGAAGGTAGTCAGCGAACTGGCAGCCTCGGTGAGGCGTGTTAACCGTAGTAAGCGAAGCTACATAAGGAGCCGCACCATAAAGTGCGATAGCAGCTCTAGAGTCGAGACCGCCCTTGGAGTGTGCAATGATGTTAACCTTACCGCAGCCCGTCTGCTCGACAATTTCCTTAATCCTCTCAGCGATATGCTTGCCACATTCATCAATAGATGCCGCAGACTCCTGGTTACCGTAGTAAATTGTGGCACCGTTTGTCTCAAGGTCAGCCGGAACACGGCCCCAATAGTTGAAATTCTTAAAGTCTCTGAAGAATACGCCGTGCACCATAAGAAGAGGGTACTTGGTGGCACAAACCTGATCTGCCATTCTCTTCTCGTTAAGATAGAATCTCGAACTTTCGTCCGTGTACTCTCTGTAAGTAAGCTTGATGATATACCCAAGTGCAATGAGATGTGCTACCGGAATCATGCCACAGAGTATGCCGATCAATCTCCACTTAAGACCGATCTGCTTGGACGTGATATAGACTCTGATGATGCCGTCCCAGAAGATGAAGTTGCCGACAACGACATCGATGATAATCGTTGCAAGAACAGTGGGGGCGCTAAGGTTCCAACCATCCATAATAAGGAACGCGGCAAGAAAAGCTGCATCTGCAACACATGTTATAAGGAACTCGATTAGAAGCGATGTTCCGCGCTGAGTGTTACGAAGTCCTCTTAAAGGGAATCTTTTAAACGAAGGACATATGAGGCAGAAGATAAACAGTATCGATAAAACGATATAAGCCGGTACAAGATACAACGGTTCCTGCGGTACTCCTGCAAATTCAAAAATAATCAGTAAATTCGATATCAGAATAAAAACTAAAGTAGCTAAAAACATCTCTATCTCTCCCTGCCCGTTATGATAAACAGACGGTTGAATGATACACCAATATTATTCAGGTGTTCAACACATCAGTTATAATCTGTTGTTTTAGCGACATTTGACACTGATATTGATTATTGGTTTACCTTCTTTCCTGCGATTAAATCTGCTTGGAAAACGAAATCAATATCCATATGAAAAGGAGAACAACTTATGAAGGTAAACACAATGATCGCTAAAGCTATGGTAGCTTCTGTCGCGGCAACGGTTATGTTAGGAAGTGCTACAGTAATGGCAGACAGCAACCATCCCGATTTACATGACCCGGTCATCCCGAATTTCAATACATTGGGGGATAGTAATCGTCCCTTTGTACCGGTTCGTCCCGATGGACTTGATGAGCTTCGCTTACCCTACTATGATTCCTTGCGCAATAACACAGAGGACGAGCAGGAGTCCGAAACTCCCGAGGCAGAGGCAGAAACAGAGACCGAGACTGAGAACACTGACAATCAGTTGCCCGAGATTGATCTTACTCCTGCAGAAGATGAGAGCGAGACAACTTCAACAGCAGACACAACAAATAACGAAGAAACCCCTGCAGGTGATGAGACTGTAACTGAAGAATCCGATGAAGCGCTCTTCCATACAGGTGACATCATCCTTGTAAGTAACGATGGCACACCTGTTACTCTTAGTGATGGAGACTACAAGATTTACGTCGATGGCAATTACTACTTGCGTTTCAACAAGATCACGCTCCGCATCCGTAACAGAGTTCTCTTAGCAAACAATATCGGATTCGGATCAGGCTACGCAGGTGTAAGAGTAGTTGTTGATGACGATGGCACTGTTAACCTTTATCCCATAACACGTGCCCAGCTTCCTCAGGAAACTGTAACGCCTGAAGCATCTGAGACACCCGAGATACCTCAGGACTCTGAAGCTTCCGAGACACCGGTTATTCCGGAGGGAAATTCTGTCGACGAACAGCCTACATTCGAAAGAGACGGTGAAGATACAACTTCCGATTCACAGACACCCTCAGTCTCCGAGGCAATCCCCGATAACGAGGCACCCACCGTTAACGTTAACCTGTCCACAGGTTCTAATACTGTTGATCCCGGAACTTCTGCTCCCGCAGCTCCTGCAGTTGCACCTTCTGCACCCGCGGCTTCATCTTCCGCTCCTGCAGCAGGCGGTTCTGCTCCTGTAACTATGGTAGCCGGCGTTTCCCGCTCCGGTGCTGAAGGATTCGTTGACAGACTTTATGAAGATGCTCTTAACCGTAATGCAGATTCCACAGGAAGAGCTTATTGGATCAATCTCCTTTCATCCAAGGCTAAGACAGGAACTGATGTTGCGAACGGATTCTTCAATTCAGCAGAGTTTAATGCACGTGACCTTAACAACGTTGAGTTCGTTACAACTCTTTACAGAGTATTCTTCGACCGTGAGCCTGACCACAATGGTCTTAACCACTGGGTAAATGCTCTTAACAACGGAGCTTCAAGATCACAGATTATCACAGGATTCACATCGTCTTCAGAGTGGGCAAACACCTGCTCCGGATTCGGTATCGACGCCTGAGATTAATACCTATATATACCTTCCCAAAAGAAAAGACTGTCTTCACGACAGTCTTTTTCTTTATAAGTTGATAAGCTCTTCCAATCTTCGTGCTCTCACGTAAGCCAACGTTAGAAATTCCTTGATTCCGATATCAGTATAATCCCAGTTCATTGGCTCAAGCGTAACAGCACCTTTATAACCTGTTCTTCTGATCTTCTCCATAACCTCAGACCAATCTATACTGCCGTCAAACGGCAGCTGATGCTGATTATGAGAACCTCCGTTATCCTGAATATGTATCGCATTAAGCCTGTCCCCGTATAATCCGAGAAGATCCGTCTCCGGAGCATAGTTGATATGATGGCAACTGTCGTAGCAGAACCCGACATTGGGAGCATTAATGCGTCCAAACACAGAATCAAGGTTACGGATGTTATTAAGATTCTCGAAAGCAATATTGACGTCTAACGACGCCGCTTTATCTATTATCCTGTCGAGCCTCTCATGCCCGATCTCATTTAATGGATACTCATCATCAGGCAAGTGGATAACAACTGTCGGTATACGATGCTTATGGCAATCATCAACACATCGAAGATAATCTATTAATACCTGTTTACCATGTTCATTATCACAAGACAGATCATTCTGCCCGTGTACGGGAGCATGCATATTCTCTATCTGAAGACCTGCTTCGCGCGCAAGATCAGCATCTTTCTCATATCCTTCTCCGCGCCCGAACTTGTCGCTCCACCAAAGCATCACGCAATCGAATCCGGCCTTCCGGATCAATCGGTATCTTTCATCAAACGGCACATCGTAACCCGGTCCGTAACCGAAGCAATCGTATATTCCAGTCATATCATCAGACCGTTATCTTTCCAGAATGAAACGATAGACTTTGACGTTGCCGTCCATCTCAACTTCCTGTATATCGAACCCGCATTTCTGTGTATAGAATCTTACGTTCTCTTCTTTATCTACAGGTGTTACCAAAGTGAATCTCTTCCAATCGCTGTAATGTGACTTTGCAAATTCAACTGCAGCTGTTCCGATCCCCTGTCCCTGATACTCCGGAATAACACACAAGCATCCGACTTCGTATGTTCCTTCTTCAAGCTCTTTACATGATATGCAGCCGACAGCTTCATCATTATGCATTATCAGGAACTTGGGATAATCGCGGATCGACTGCTCCATCATTTCCTTTGTCCTTCCATATGCCGGACATTCACCGTATCTGATGTAATCATCATAGAAAGCGGAATTATAGATCTCTACTAGTCGCTCCGCATCTTTTATCTCAGCTTTCCTGTATTCCATTATCTCGCCTTCCTGTAGAATACAAATCCGTCCTCTTCTTTAACGACTTGATACCCTAATTTCTCGTAAAAAGAGTTTGTCCTAACATTCCAGCTTGGAGTGTCCAGATTAAAATCTGCGGCATCCGGGTAGTTCTTCTCGATGCACTCCATAAGAAGAATTCCATAACCTTTTCTATGATAGACGCTGTCAATAA
>JAEEGL014059749.1_pt1 | contig 17402 bp, 12 predicted proteins | sample 9134231 | NCBI WGS metagenome assembly JAEEGL01 (sample SAMN16246548, study PRJNA631951) | gut metagenome | biome: gut microbiome; feature: rumen; material: fiber-attached | host: Bos | place: Iran: Karaj | collected 2018-10
CCCGGCGGGGCTGAGGGGACTTCTCTACACGGGCTCATTCCGGCAGCTTGGTCTGCAGCTGGCGGGCTTTGCCTCCGTAGCGGCCTGGGCAGTGGTCACCATGGGGTGCTTCTTCCTCATCCTCAGGAAAATAGATTTCCTTCGCGCCGACCCGGCCGACGAGCTGGCCGGCCTTGACGTAAGCGAGCACGGTCTTCCCAGCGCCTACGCCGACTTCATGCCCTCCGTGGACAAGTACGCCGAGTTCGGCACCGGCGAGAGCGTGACGGTCGTTACCGGCACCGTGCCGGCGGCGGAGGCGGTGCCCGTCAGACGGGAACCCACCTTCGACGGCCATAAGTTCACCAAGGTGGAGATCATCTTCAAGGAGGAGCGGCTCTACGCCCTCAAGGACGCCATGGCCCGCCTGGGCATCACCGGCATGACCGTGTCCCACGTTATGGGCTACGGCCTGCAGAACGGCCACACCGAGTTCTACCGCGGCGTCGCCGTGGAGACGGACCTGCGGCCCAAGGTGCAGGTGGATATAGTCGTGACCAAGATCCCGGTGCGGGACGTTATAGAGACGGCGAAAAAGGTGCTGTACACCGGCCACATCGGCGACGGCAAGATATTCGTCTACGACGTGGAGAACGTCGTCAGGGTCCGGACCGGTCAGGAGGGCTACGACGCCCTTCAGGATACGGAGTGAGGGTAAGCCATGTGTTCTATATTCGGTTACTGCGGGAGCGTCCCTGATCGGGACGCTCTCGTAGAGAGTTTTCAGAGGACAAAGTCCCGGGGACCCGACGACAGCGCCGTGGTGGATACGGGCGCGGGGGTCCTGGGCTTTCACCGGCTGTCCATCATGGGGCTGACGCCCTCGGGCATGCAGCCCTTTGAGCTGAACGGCAGCTACGTGGTGTGCAACGGGGAACTGTACGGCTTCGAGAAGGAGCGGGAGCGGTTGCGGGAGAAGGGCTATACCTTCAGATCCGACAGCGACTGCGAGATAATCCTGCCCATGTACTTCGAGTACGGCACCGATATGTTCGCCATGCTGGACGCGGAGTTCGCCATGGTCATCTACGACGGCGGGACGGGAGAGTATATCGCCGCCCGGGACCCCATCGGCATCCGGCCCCTCTACTACGGCTTCGACGACGCCGGCACGATCATCTTCGCCAGCGAGGCGAAGAACCTCGTGGGCCTTGCCCGCAGGATAATGCCCTTCCCGCCGGGCTTTTACTACAAAGACGGCGTCTTCATCCGCTACTGCAACGCCGCGCAAGCGGACGCCGTCTGTACCGACGATCTGGAGACGGCCTGCGCCAACATCCGGGAAAAGCTCATCGCCGGCGTGAAAAAGCGCCTGGTCGCCGACGCGAAGGTGGGCTTTCTGCTGTCCGGCGGCCTGGACTCGTCTCTCGTGTGCGCCATCGCCGCCCGGGAGAGCGATAAGCCCATCGAGACCTTCGCCATCGGCATGAGCGAGGACGCCATCGACCTGAAGTACGCGCGACAGGCGGCGGACTTTATCGGCAGCCATCACACCGAGGTATATATGACGCCCGGGGAGGTCATATCAAGCCTTGAGCAGGTCATATATCTGCTGGGGTCCTGGGACATTACCACTATCCGGGCTAGCATGGGCATGTATCTGGTGTGCAAAGCCATCCATGAGAAAACGGACGTGCGCGTCATACTCACCGGCGAGATATCCGACGAGCTTTTCGGGTATAAGTACACCGACTTCGCCCCGTCGCCGGAGGCGTTCCAGGAGGAGGCGGAAAAGCGCATCCGTGAGCTGCATATGTACGACGTGCTGCGGGCGGACCGGTGCATATCCGTGAACTCCCTGGAGGCGAGAGTGCCCTTCGGAGACCTGGATTTCGTGAAGTACGTCATGAGCCTGGACCCGAAGCTGAAGGTGAACAGCTACGGCAAGGGAAAATATCTGCTGCGCCACGCCTTCGAGGGCCTCGGTTATCTGCCGGACGGCATACTGTGGCGGGAGAAGGCGGCCTTCTCCGACGCGGTGGGCCACTCCATGGTGGACTATCTGAAGGAGTACGCCGATAAGGTGTATTCCGACGAAGAGTTTGAGGAAAAACGGCTCAAATACGACTACGCCCGGCCCTTCACCAAGGAATCTCTGCTGTACCGGGAGATATTCGAGAAGTATTACCCCGGTCAGGCGGAGATGATAGTCGATTTCTGGATGCCCAACAGGTCCTGGGAGGGCTGCGACGTGGACGACCTCTCCGCCCGGGTGCTGTCCAACTACGGCGAGAGCGGGAAATAATAAAGTATCGGAGGAAAGATCATGGTCAAGGGTGCTCAGTTATACGAGGGCAAGGCGAAAAAGGTGTTCGCCACAGACGATCCGGAAAAGCTCATAGTGTCCTACAAGGACGACGCCACCGCTTTCAACGGCCTGAAAAAAGGCACCATCAGGGGCAAGGGCGCCATCAACAACACGATGAGCAACGCTCTCATGCGTCTTCTTGAGAGCAAAGGCGTCCCCACACATCTGGTGGGGGAGCTGGACGAGAGGAACACTGTGGTGAAGAGGGTGACGATAATCCCGCTGGAGGTCATCGTGCGCAACGTCTCCGCCGGGTCCTTCGCGAAGAACTACGGCGTGGAGGAGGGGATAGTCTTCCCCGCGCCCACCATCGAGTTTTCGTATAAAAACGACGCGCTGGCGGACCCGCTTATAAACGAGTACCACGCCCTGGCGCTGGGGCTGGCCTCCGCCGGGGAGATCGAGACCATAAAGCGTTACGCCTTCGCTGTCAACGATGAGCTCAAGGCCTTCTGGGCCGGCTGCGGCGTGACGCTGGTGGATTTCAAGCTGGAGTTCGGCAGGCTTGCCGACGGCACCGTAGTCCTGGCCGACGAGATAAGCCCCGACACCTGCCGGCTGTGGGACAGCGCCACCGGGAAGAAGCTGGACAAGGACCGTTTCCGCCGTGACCTGGGAGGCACGGAGGAGGCGTACCGTGAAATTATGGACAGGCTCAAGGCCAATATGGAGGCGATAAAATGAGCAGCTGCGCGATAGTCGGCATCAACTGGGGCGACGAGGGCAAGGGCCGCATGGTGGACCTTCTCACGGAGGATTACGACGTGGTGGTGCGCTATCAGGGCGGCGGCAACGCCGGCCACACCGTGGTCAACGACAAGGGCAAATTCGCCCTTCATCTGCTGCCCTCGGGCATATTCAGGCAGGGCGTGGTCAACGTTCTGGGCAACGGCGTGGCGCTGGACCCGGAGAACCTGTGGACGGAGATGGAGGACGTGCGCTCAAAGGGCGTGGATATAACGCCGGACAGCCTGAAGATAAGCGACAGAGCCTCCCTGCTGCTGCCCTGGCACAGAGAACTTGACGGTCTGGAGGAAGCCCGCCTGGCGGACAGACAGTACGGCTCCACGAAGCAGGGCATAGCCCCCTTCTATTCAGACAAGTATCAGAAAAAGACGGTACTGGCAGGGGAACTGTTCTATCCCGATGAGCTGCGGCGGCACCTCAGGGATATCCTTGAGTGGAAGAACCTGACCCTCACCGGCGTTTACGGGGCTCAGCCCTGCGCCTGGGAGGACGTGGAGAAATGGCTTGACGATTACTGCGAAAAGATAAAGCCCTTCGTGTGCGATACGGGAGCGTTTCTGCGCAAGGCCCGGGATTCGGGCAAAAACATCCTCTTCGAGGCACAGCTGGGGGCGCTGCGGGATCTGGATTTCGGCATCTGCCCCTACACCACCTCCTCCAACACCCTGGCGTCCTACGCGCCCATCGGCTCCGGCCTTCCCTCCATGAAGATCGACCGGGTGATGGGCGTGGTGAAGGCCTACTCAACCTGCGTGGGCGAGGGGCCCTTCGTGGGGGAGATGACCGGCGAGGAGGCCGACAGGCTCCGGGAGGCCGGGGCCGAGTACGGCGCGAAGACGGGCCGGCCCCGCCGGGTAGCGCCCGTGGACCTGGTGGCCACCCGCTACGGCGTGCAGGTGCAGGGCGCCACGAGCATAGCCCTGACGAAGCTGGACGTGCTCAGCTATATGGACGAGATACCGCTGTGCGTCCGGTACGAGGTGAACGGCAGGCAGACCGACGAATTCCCGTTCCCCACGGAGCTTTACGGCGCGAAGGCGGTCATCGAGTATATGCCCGGCTGGAAATGCGACATCTCCGGCGTGCGGCAGTGGGAGGATCTGCCCCCCGCCGCCCGGGACTACGTCACCCGCATAGAGAAGGCTGCGGGCTGCCCCGTGACCCACGTTTCCGTGGGGCCGGAGCGGGACAGCATTATCATAAGAAACGTGAAGTGAGAAGGAGAGAACAGAAATGACAGACCGTTATGAGTCGCCCCTTTCGTCCCGCTACGCCTCCGACTATATGCTCAGGCTTTTTTCCTCCGACACCAGATATCAGACTTGGCGGCGGCTGTGGGTCGCTCTGGCCGAGGAGGAGATGAAGCTGGGCCTTCCCATAACCCCTCAGCAGGTGAAGGAGCTCTCCGAGCACGTCACCGACATAGATTACGAGTGCGTGCGGGAGAGGGAGAGGCAGGTGCGCCATGACGTTATGGCCCACGTGTACACCTACGGAGTGGCGGCGCCCTCGGCGGCGGGCATCATCCATCTGGGGGCCACAAGCTGCTACGTGACGGACAACGCCGACCTCATCATATACCGGGACGCGCTTAAATATCTGCGGACGGAGCTTCTGGGCGTCCTGGCCAATCTCTCCGACTTCGCGTACGAGTACAGATCGACCCCCGTGCTGGGCTATACCCACTATCAGCCGGCCCAGCTTGTCACCGTGGGGAAGCGGGCGGCGCTGTGGCTGCAGGACTTCCTCACCGACTTGAGGGAGATAGATTTCGCCATAGAGAACGTCAAGTTCCTGGGCTGCCGCGGCACCACCGGCACCGAGGCCAGCTTCATGGAGCTTTTCGACGGCGACGAGGACAGAATAGACCGGATGAACGCGGCCCTCGCCGCGGATTTCGGCTTTGAGGAGTGCTTCGACGTGTGCGGCCAGACGTATCCGAGAAAGGTGGACAGCCGCATACTCGACGCCCTTTCGTCAATCGCCCAGAGCTGCTGCAAAATGGCGGTCGACATCCGCCTCATGCAGCACGACAGACAGGTGGAGGAGCCCTTCGAGGACAGTCAGATAGGCTCCTCGGCCATGGCGTACAAGCGAAATCCCATGCGCTGCGAGCGCATATGCTCGCTGGCCCGCTATCTCATGGCCGACGCCGCCAACGCGCCCATGACCGCCTCCGCCCAGTGGCTGGAGCGGACGCTGGACGACTCCGCCAACCGCCGCATCTCCATGCCGGAGGGCTTCCTGTGCGCCGACGCTCTCCTGCGGCTGGCCCGGAACGTGACGAAGGGTCTGCGTGTCAACGGGAAGATGATCGAAAGGTCCCTGCGGGAGTATCTGCCCTTTATCGCCACGGAGAACCTCCTGATGGAGGCCGTCAAGCGGGGCGGCGACCGTCAGCAGATACACGAAATAATAAGAAAATGCTCCATGGCTGCCACCGAGAAGATGAAAAACGGCGAGGAGTGCGATCTTTTGGCCCGTCTCGCGGCGGAGCCCGCCTTCGGCATGACGGAAGCGGAGCTGCGGGAGGTCCTGGATCCCTCCCTGTATATCGGCAGATGCGCCGGACAGGTGGAGCGGTTCCTTGAAAAGGTACGCCCCCTGCTGACCGGCACGCCCTCATCGTCGGCGGATATCGAGATATGAGGGGCGGGGAGCATGGACAGGATACTCGTTCTTGATTTCGGCGGGCAGTACAGCCAGCTCATAGCCCGCAGGGTGCGGGAGCAGCGCGTATACGCCGAGATAGAGCCCTGCGGCGGCATATCTCTGCAGGAGATATTGAGCAGGGGATATTCGGGGATGATATTCACCGGCGGACCCAACAGCGTGTACGATCCCGCCTCGCCCCGCTTTGACAGCGCCGTGCTGGACGCGGGGATACCGATACTGGGTATCTGCTACGGCGCCCAGCTCATCGCGCACATGGCGGGGGGAACGGTGTCCCCCGCGGAAAACGGCAGCGAGTACGGCAGGACTGCGGTGAACGCAGGGGGCGGCGCCCTGTTCAGGGACGTGCCGCCTCAGAGCGTATGCTGGATGAGCCATACCGACTTTATAAGCGCCGTGCCGGCGGGGTTTGAGGTGACGGCCGTCACCGACAAGTGCCCCTGCGCCGCCATGGGTGACGACGAAAGGAAAATATACGCCGTGCAGTTCCATCCGGAGGTGACCCACACCGAGTACGGAAGGCAGATTTTTTCGAATTTCCTCTTCGATATCTGCGGCTGCGTCGGTGACTGGGACCCGGCGGACTTCGCAGAAGGGATCATCGAGGAGTACCGCCGGTCGCTGGCGGGAAAAAAAGTGCTGCTGGCGCTGTCCGGCGGCGTTGACTCCTCCGTGGCCGCGCTGATGCTCCACAGGGCCGTCGGCCGGAACCTCACCTGCGTTTTCGTGGACCACGGGCTCCTTCGAAAGGACGAGGGCGACTTCGTGGAGGACACCTTCCGCCGCATCTTCGGCGTGAACCTCATCCGGGTGAACGCCGGGGACCGGTTCCTGGGGAAGCTGGCGGGCATCACCGACCCGGAAAGAAAGAGAAAGATCATCGGCGAGGAGTTCATCCGGGTCTTCGAGGAGCAGGCCGGGAGGATAGGCCGCGTCCACGCCCTCGCCCAGGGCACCATATACCCCGACGTTATAGAGAGCGGGAAGGGCGCGTCGGCGGTGATAAAAAGCCACCACAACGTGGGCGGTCTGCCCGACGTGATATCCTTCGACCGGCTCATAGAGCCCCTGCGGGACCTGTTCAAGGACGAGGTCAGAGCCGTGGGCTCCATGCTGGGGCTCCCGCCGGAGCTGGTATGGCGCCAGCCCTTCCCGGGGCCGGGCCTGGCGGTGCGCATCATGGGGGAGATAACCCCGGAAAAGGTGCGGATACTGCAGGAGGCGGACGCTATATTCCGTCAGGAGGTGGAGGGCGCGGGCCTGGACCGCGGCCCGGACCAGTATTTCGCCGTACTTACCGACACGCGCAGCGTGGGCGTCATGGGCGACGCCCGGACCTACGGCTATACGGCCGCTCTGCGGGCCGTGTCCACCGACGACTTCATGACGGCGGAGTGGACGAGACTGCCCTATGACGTGCTTGAGAGGGCCAGCCGCAGGATAACCAACGAGGTTCCCGGCATTTCCAGAGTCGTTTACGATATTTCATCCAAGCCTCCGGCAACGGTGGAGTGGGAGTGAGGAGACGGTGATATGACGAAGTACATTTTCGTGACAGGCGGCGTGGTATCCGGTCTGGGCAAGGGCATAACGGCGGCCTCGCTGGGGCGCCTTCTCAAGGCCCGCGGCCTGAAGGTGGCCGCCCAGAAGCTGGACCCGTACATAAACGTGGACCCCGGCACCATGAGCCCGTATCAGCACGGGGAGGTCTACGTGACGGAGGACGGCGCGGAGACGGACCTTGACCTGGGCCACTACGAGCGGTTCATAGACGAGGACCTGAACAAGTACTCCAACCTGACCACCGGCAAGGTCTACTGGAACGTGCTCAACAAGGAGCGCCGGGGGGAGTACCTCGGCTCCACGGTGCAGGTCATCCCCCACATCACCAACGAGATAAAGGAATTCGTTTACAGCGTGGGGAAAAAGACCGGCGCCGACGTGGTCATCACGGAGATAGGCGGCACCATCGGAGATATCGAGTCCCAGCCCTTCATAGAGGCGGTCAGACAGATATCCCTGGAGGTGGGCCGGGAGAACAGCCTTTTCATACACGTGACGCTGGTGCCCTATCTGCAGGGCTCGGGGGAGCACAAGTCAAAGCCCACACAGCATTCCGTCAAGGAACTGCAGGGGATGGGCGTGAACCCCAACATAATCGTCCTGCGGTGCGACGAGCCCCTGGAGGAGTCAATATTCCAGAAGATAGCCCTTTTCTGCAACGTCAGGAGCGACTGCGTCATAGAGAACGTCACCCTGCCCAATCTCTACGAGGCGCCGCTGATGCTGGAAAAGTCGGAGTTTTCCCGGGTGGTATGCCGGGAGCTGAGCATAAACGCGCCGGAGCCCGACCTGACGGAGTGGGAGGAGATGGTAAGGCGCATAAACGGCGCCCGTTCCCACTGCGTGGAGATAGGTCTCGTGGGAAAGTACGTGGGACTGCACGACGCGTATCTTTCCGTGGCGGAGGCGCTGCACCACGCCGGGTACTGCTTCAACGTGCACGTGAACATCCGCTGGATAGATTCCGAGGATATCCGCGAGGACACGGCGGACGATATCCTGTCCGGCCTTGACGGCATCATCGTCCCCGGCGGCTTCGGCAGCAGGGGCGCGGAGGGCATGATACTGTCCGCAAAGTACGCAAGGGAGAATGGGGTGCCCTATTTCGGGATATGTCTGGGTATGCAGATAGCCGTCATAGAGTTCGCCAGGAACGTGGCCGGGATACCGGACGCCAACTCCGGCGAGTTCGACGAGCAGTGCAGAAACAAGGTCATCGACTTCATGCCCGGTCAGAGCGACGACGTCGACAAGGGCGGCACCCTGCGCCTGGGGGCGTATCCCTGTGTGATAGCGCCGGGCACCGTCATGGAAAAATGCTACGGCGCTTCCGAGATAAGCGAGCGCCACCGCCACCGCTATGAGTTCAACAACGATTACCGGGAAAGGCTGTCCGCCGCCGGACTCACGCTCAGCGGCATGTCGCCGGACGGCAGGCTCGTGGAGACGGTGGAGCTGACGCGGCGGCCCTTCTTCGTGGGCGTTCAGTACCACCCGGAGTTCAAGAGCCGGCCCAACAGGCCCCATCCCCTGTTCCGGGGCTTCATCGGCGCCGCCATCGCCAGGTCAAAGGAGTGAACGTATGCACTTTACGAAAATGCACGGTCTGGGAAACGACTACCTGTATGTCTACGGGGACGTTCCCGGCAATATAGAGGAGCTGTCGAAAAAACTGTCCGACCGCCATTTCGGCGCCGGGTCCGACGGGATGATATACATATCCCCCTCCGCCGTGGCCGACTTCAAAATGCGCATCTTCAACGCCGACGGCAGCGAGGCGATGATGTGCGGCAACGGCATCCGCTGCGTGGGGAAGTACGTCTACGACAAGGGCTATACCGACAGGACACGGCTGACGGTGGAGACGCTGTCGGGCGTCAAGCGGCTTGAGATGAGGGTGGCCGCCGGGAAGGTCAGGAGCGTGACGGTGGACATGGGCACCGCCTCCGTGGGCGGCGAGATGACCGTAGACGCGGCCGGTCAGAGCGTGACCGGCACGGCCGTGTCGGTGGGAAATCCCCATTTCGTGATCTTTACCGACGACGCCGAGGCCGTACCGCTGACGCAGCTCGGCCCCGTTATAGAGAAGAACGGGGCGTTCCCCGGCGGGGTGAACGTGGAGTTCGTGCAGCCCGTGGGGGAGGACACGCTGCGCATGCGGGTGTGGGAGCGGGGCAGCGGCGTGACCATGGCCTGCGGCACCGGCGCCTGCGCCAGCGCCGCCGCCGCCGTGAGCAGGGGACTGTGCCGTCCCGGACGGACGGTTTCGGTGATCCTTGACGGCGGTACTTTGAAGATCACCGTTGACGAGGAGGGCAGAGTGCTGATGACCGGCCCTGCCGAGAGCATATACGAGGGGGAGACAGACCTGTGATAAAGCTCAACACCCATTACGCGGATCTTAAGGATTCGTATCTGTTCTACAATATCGCCCAGAAGACGAAAGCCTATCTGGAGGCCAATCCCGGAAAGCGCCTATACCGCATGGGCATAGGCGACGTGTCTCTGCCGCTGTGCGGCGCCGTGATAAAGGCTCTTCACGAGGCGGTGGACGACCAGGCCGACAAGGAGCGCTTCCACGGCTATATGCCGGAGCCCGGCGCGCCGTTTCTGCGCCGTGCCATAGCGGAGCATTACAGGGCCCGGGGCATAGACCTCGGCGACGGGGAGGTGTTCGTCTCCAGCGGCGCCAGCGACGAGCTGGGGGACATCCTCGACCTGTTCGACAGGGACAGCAGCGCCCTCGTGATTGAGCCTGCCTATCCCGCCTACGTGGACGCCAACGTTATGGCCGGCAGAAGGATAGTCCATCTCCCCTCCGGCGCTGACGACGATTTCCTGCCGGAGCCCTGTGAGCAGGCCCGGGCGGACATCATCTACATCTGTTCCCCCAACAATCCCACCGGGGCCGTTTTCGGCAGGGAGCAGCTGCAGAGATGGGTGGATTTCGCCAACGAAAACGGTTCGATCATACTCTTCGACGCGGCCTACGAGGCGTTCATCGAGGATGAGACGCTGCCCCACAGTATTTTCGAGATGAAGGGCGCGAAGACCTGCGCCATCGAGATATGCTCCCTTTCAAAGACCGCCGGGTTCACCGGCACCCGCCTGGGCTACACCGTCATACCCGCGGCGCTGAAGCGGGGCGGCATGAGCCTGAACGACATGTGGGTGAGGAACCGTACCACCAAGACCAACGGCGTTTCCTACATCATACAGAGAGGCGGCGCCGCCGTGTTCACACCGGAGGGACAGCGGCAGATACGGGAGAATATAAGCTTCTACAAGGAAAACGCCCGTATACTCACCGAAGCCCTGGACCGGCTGGGTATCTGGTACTGCGGCGGGAAGAACGCGCCGTATATCTGGCTGAAGTGTCCGGAGGGCATGGGCAGCTGGGAGTTTTTCGACAGACTTCTGACGGAGATACAGGTTGTCGGCACCCCGGGAGAGGGCTTCGGGGAGTGCGGCGAGGGCTTTTTCCGGTTCTCCACCTTCGGCAGCCGGGAGGATACGTTGGAGGCGGCCCGCAGACTTACCGCGCTTCTGTCGAAATAAGGCCGGCGATAAAGAAAAACGCAGTCCGTAAAGGACTGCGTTTTTTTCGTTTCCGCCGGGGGCGTCTCACTCCTCCGGCAGCTCAATATCGTACATCACAAGAGCGTGATTTGTGCGGATGAGCTCGTTTTTCACCGTGTTGCCGGTGGATTTGTCCACGGTGCGGCGATAAACCTGCCCGCACCGGTATATCCCGTCATCCTCCCTGACGAAGCGCTCGTTTTCGGCGCTGATATGATAGGACCAGGGAAGGGGGCCGTCGGCGCGGAGCTCGCCGCACAGATACTCGTCCGTGACGAATACGATCAGCTGGAAGGTCATATCGGTGGGGTTGTAAAACCGGTAATCAAGATAATTGTAGAAGATGGACGTGCCGGTGCCGAAGGGTACCTGCCGGTTGAAATCCGGGAACAGGTCATAACCGTCGTGATGGTGGTGCTCCGTTATCTCCAGAGGGGAGTGCAGCACCATCCAGTGGCTGAGATTGGTGAACTGGCACATCCCTCCGCCCATACCGGCTCTCGTGGAGCCGTTTGCTATGGTGAGCCCGTCCCGGTACCCCTTTTTCGCGGTGGTGGAGCCCACCAGCCGCCAGAAGGAGAAGGTCTCGCCGGGCCTTATGAGCACGGTATCCACCTTCGGCGCGGCGATGGCGAGATTGACGGCCTTGTTGTTCTGCAGTTCCATGTCCACGCTGCCCAGCCTGCGCCGGATAAGGGAGTTGTGGGAATATACGAGGACCGGGAGCCGCTCCGCCTGCTTCGACGAGGCGAACTTTTTTCCGGACAGAGCGTCGGATATATCGCGCTTTATTATCTGCCTGGCGACCGACAGTTTGTAGGCCGCCGGTGATATTTCACAGAAAAGTTTTCGTGCCATAGTGCCCTCCTGTCAGCGCTGCGCTCTCAAGGCGTGATGCCGGGCTGGCCGTCGAGAGCGCGCAGGGGAAGACCCTCCCCCGGTATGCCGAAGAAGCGCTCCAGCACCTCCCGCAGGTCGTCGGTATCCCGCAGCTCCCGGTCGACGCTCTGCCCGGCGGAGCGCAGGCAGAACCGCTTTCCTCTTATCCACGCGCTGCCGTCCTCAAGACGGAGATTTACGTTGAGAACGCTGCGGAAAGAGCTGTCCGGCCGCTGGGAGACGTAGTAGTTAAGGGGGATGAGATCCACGTTCGGCGCGGGCACGTCGCTGTAGAGCATGACCTTTCTGGCCGTGCCGTCGTCGTCCACCCTTTCAAGACAGCGGTAATCGCCGTCACCGACCACCCGGTAGCCGTGGCTGAGGCTGCCGCCGTATTTCACGCAGCCGTCCGGCACAGGACCTCCGTAGCCCACGTCGCAGAAGTATTTTTCGCCGTCGATGACGCACACCACGGCGCAGTGGGCCGGGGGCGGCACGAAATCCCGCAGGAGATGCACCGTCACAATATACGCGTCGAAGCCGAGGGCTCGCAGAAAGGCCAGCATCAGGCTGTTGAGCTCGAAGCAGTAGCCGCCCCGCCGCCGCCGGACTATCTTGTCGAAGAGGTCCTCCACGGAAAGGGAGGGGACGTCGCCCCGGCCCCAGCAGTCCATGGCCTCAAAGGGAACGTGGGTCAGCTGGGCGTGGATGAGCCTGTCAAGCCACTGCACAGTGGGTTCCGGCCTGGCGCCGGGAAGACCGATGCGCTCCAGATAGGCTCCGGCGTCGGGCAAAGGGGCGCAGAGTTCTTCGTACATAAAACGGGCCTCCTTTCGATGAGGTAAAGGCGTCTATTCTATGGCCTTGAGGGAGTCGGCCATGTCTATCTTCTCCAGCTTGAAATACAGAATGAACGTGACCGCCCCCGCGAACACGAAGGTCAGCGCCACCGCCAGCACGTAGCTCAGGGGCGCGGCGCGGCAGCCGAAATAGAAGCTGCTTATCTTCACCTGACTCATGACGTACACCAGCAGGGCGTAGCCCATGGGCAGCCCGGCCAGGGCGCTTACGCCCGTGAGCACCATGTTCTCCCGGAATACGTAGTCCGCCGTCTCCCGTGGGTAGAAGCCCAGCACCTTGAGGGTGGCTATCTCCCGCCTGCGCTCGTTAATGGTGATGTTGGTCAGGTTGTAAAGCACGATGAACGCCAGCGCCCCGGCGCACACCAGCACGATGAGCACGATGTAATTCATGCTTGACAGCATGTTTCCCACCCGCTCCCTCATATCGTTCAGCACGCTGACCGCGGCGACGTTCCCGTCGCCCAGTATCGACGCTGCGGCGGCGTGCCCGTTCATGCCCCCGGCAAGTTTCAAATAGGCGGTTTTGATCTCCGGCGGGGCGCCCAGCCGTTCCCGGAAGGTGTCGGCGCGGATGAAGGCGTAGTCGTAGATGTAGTTGTCGAAGACGCCCGCCACGGTGAGCGTGACCTCCCGCAGCCCGGAGGTGCGAAGGGTGATCGCGTCGCCGGTCTTTATCCCGCAGTCCGCGGCAAGGCGGTGGTTGATGACGGTCTGCCCCGGCTCCGGCCATGGGACGCTCTCACCGCCGGCGTGCAGGTCCACGAAGCCCTCCGGCTCCTCGTCGAACACCACGGCGTTGACGCTCACGGTCCTGCCCGGCACGGTCAGGTCCATGGCGCCGACGTGAAGGAACGCGGCTGAGTCCAGAACGTCGGCGTGGGCGGCGAGAAACTCTTCTTCGTCCGCCGGGGTCAGAGGCTCCGTGAAGGTCACGGAGCAGTCGTAGGTCTCGATCTCATCGTACTGATAGTCCGCTATGTGCTGCACGGAGTCCCGTATGCCGAATCCGGCCAGCAGCAGCGCCGTGCAGCCGCCAACGCCCAGTATCATCATGAACATCCGCTTTTTGTAGCGGAGGATATTGCGGACGGAGACCTTGTGGAGAAATTTCAGTCTGTTCCAGATGAAGGTCATCCGCTCCATGAGGATGCGCCTGCCCGCGGGGGGCGACTTGGGGCGGATGAGTTCCGCCGCCGACTCCTTCAGATCCCGGCGGCACACGAGATACGTTGCCCCCATGGAGCACAGCAGGAACAGCGCCGTACACCCGGCGAAGAGCTTCCAGTCCAGAACGAAGGCGATGGGGCGCTCGATGGAATACATTATCCGGTACACGTTCCACAGTGCCATCGGCATATAGCGGGACCCCAGCAGAAAGCCCGTCACGCACCCCAGCACGGAGGCGCTGCCGGCGTAGAACAGATACTGCCCGACTATGGCGCCGCCGCCGTAGCCCAGGGCCTTGAGCACGCCGTTCTGGGTGCGCTGTTCGTCCACCATGCGGGTCATGGTGGTTATGCACACCAGCGCTGCCACAAGGAAGAAGAAGAGGGGGAATACACGGGATACGCCCCTGACGATGCCCATGTCGTTGTCCAGGGTGGCGCAGCCCACGTTGGCGGTGCGGTCCAGCACGTAGGTGGAGGGTTCCTCCAGCTCGCCGAGCTTTTCCGCGGCGTCGTCGATCTTGCGCTGGGCGTCCTCCAGCTCTTGCTCGGCCTCGGCGAATTTCTCTTCCGCCTCGGCCCGGGCGTCCTCGTATTCGGCAAGACCGTCGGCGTATTCCTTTTCACCGTCCTCCAGTTCCCGCTGGGCGTCCTCAAGTTCAAGCTCCGCCCGGGAGATGGCGTCTTCCGCCTCTTTCTTGCTCTTTTTATACTCCGATTCTCCGGCGTTCAGCCGGGATTCGGAGGCGGTTATTTCGGCTTCCGCCTCCGCAAAGGCGGCGTCCGCCGCCGTTATCGCGTCTTCAAGCTGCGCGGCGCCCTCGTCGTACCGGGCCTGCGCCTCGTCAAGCTCCGCCGCCAGCGCGGTCAGCGCCTCCTCGTTCAGAGGCATGCCCAGCTGCTGCCGGGCCGCGGCCCAGGCCGCGCAGAACGACTCCGCCGTCATGCCAACAGAATTGAGGGCACCCTGGGCGGCGGCGGTGAGCACGGGATCGTCGTCCCGGGACAGGTCCTCCGCCAGCTCGTCCGGCGAGGCGTAGGAATAACCGAGGCCCGCGCCGTTTATCCACGCCGTAAGGCCCGCCGCCGCGTCGTAAAGGGCGCGGCACTGTTCAAGCTGCGACCGTCCCGCCGCAAGCTGCGCTTCAGCCTCCTTCAGCTCCGCCCGGGCCTCGGCATAGCCCCGTTCGGCCTCTTCGCGCCGGGATGCCAGCCGGGCCCTGCCGTTTTCCAGCTCCGCCCAGCCGTCGTCCAACTCCCGGCGGGCGTCGGCGAAGCGCTTTTCGGCCTCCGCTTTGCTGTTCGTCAGCTCCTCTTTTCCGTCGGAGAGTTCTTCCCAGCCGTCGTCAAGCTCCCGGCGGGCATCCTCCAGCCGTACGCGGGCGTCCTCCAGCTCCTTTTCGGCGTCGGCCCGTTCTTTCAGATACGTCTCGCGGCCGTCGTCCAGCTCCTTCTGAGCGTCCGCGATCTCGGACAGGGCGTCATCCCTGAGACCGTTGTACCGGTCTGCCGCCCGCCGCTCCAGCAGGGCGCTGACGGCGCTCTCCATACCGTCCACGGCCGCCTCGTACTCGTCGGAGTAGAGAGCGCCGCCCTCCGTCAGGGAGAGATATATCTCGGTATAATACTCCGTGTCGAAGCCCTCGGGGAGCATGCACACGAAGCCCGACAGACGTCCCCGGCCCAGAGCGGTGGTGCCCCGCTCGAAATTCACGTAATAGGGGGCGTTGACCAGCCCCACCACCGTGTATGCGTCGCAGGCGAACGTGTCGAACACGTCCTGTCCGTTGTCCTCGGACAGGGTGAGCAGGGCGCCGATGCTGTCCTCGCCGAAGAAGGAGGCGTCCAGCACGCACTCGTTTTCCGCCTGAGGCATACGCCCTGCCACGAGGTCGACGAGGTCGATGCCCTCGGTCAGCGTGTGGGCGCGGAGCACTGCGTCGCCGCCGGCGCCGCCGCACAGGAAATCCGCGCTGACGGAACCCGCCGCCGTATCTACGCCCTCCAACTCGGCAAAGGCGGAGACGTCCTCCTCCGTAAGCCCCAGAGTGCTGATGAGGCGCAGGTCGTAGAGCTTCAGCTCGTCGAAATACCGGTCGGCGGTCCTGAGCATGGAGTCGGTGGAGATGCGCAGTCCGGCGAAAAAACCGACGCCCAGCGCGATTATGGCGAATATGGCCAGATACCGCCCCAGCGTGCTTCTTATCTCACGCAGGACGGACAGACCCAGTACCGAAGATTTTCTCAGCTTTACCATTCTATCTGCTCAACGCTCACCGGGTGCTCGTTTTCGTACTGCTCGGCCACGGTGCCGCTCCTTATGCGCACGACCCGGTCCGCCATGGCGGTCAGGGCGCTGTTGTGGGTGATGATTATAACGGTCATGCCCGTGCTGCGGGCTGTATCCTGCAGAAGTTTCAGTATCTGTTTGCCGGTGACGTAGTCAAGGGCTCCGGTGGGCTCGTCGCACAGAAGAAGCTTCGGATTTTTCGCCAGCGCCCGGGCGATGGCCACCCGCTGCTGCTCGCCGCCGGACAGCTGAGAGGGAAAATTCAGCGCCCGGTCCCGCAGACCCACCTGGTCTATCACGGCCATGGGGTCCAGGGGCTCGCGGCATATCTGCGTGGCCAGCTCCACGTTTTCGATGGCCGTCAGGTTCTGTATGAGATTGTAGAACTGAAACACGAACCCCACGTCGTACCGGCGGTAGGAGGCCAGCTCCCGCCGGGAGAAGGAGGATACCTCCGCGCCGTCCAGCAGCACCTGACCGGAGGTGAGCCGATCCATGCCGCCCAGAATGTTCAGCAGCGTGGTCTTGCCGGCGCCGGAGGGACCCACGATGACGCAGATCTCCCCCTTTTTGATGGTGAAGTTCACGTCGTGCAGGGCCTCGATGCTGACCTCGCCCATTTTGTATACTTTTTTCACGTTCCGGAATTCAACGAAACGCGCGGGATCTGTTTTTTCCATCGGAGACAGTCCTTTCGGGATCGGATACTTACATTGTATAAGCTGGCGGCGAAAAGGTCAATCGTTTTGCGACGGTACCTGGCGGCGGTGATCCCGGCACGAAAAAAGAGCACCCCGCCGCGTGATGCGGCGGGGTGCTCCGTACGTTTGGTTACAGCCGGTCCGTCAGACCACCGTGAGGGTGGCCTCGGCAGAGACCAGCTTGGTGCCCTCGGCGTCCCAGATCTGGCAGCGGTATCTGTTGCCGCTGCGGTCCGCGGTGGCGGGGATGGTCAGAGTGGCGGTCTTGTTGCCCTCGGCGGGGGAGTTGGCCCACTTGCCGCGGGCAGTGTCGTAGTACTGCCACTGATAGGTTACCGCGCCGGTGGCGGTCACGGTGAAGGTGACCGTGTCGCCCTCGGCAGCCGTCACGTCCTCGGGCTGGCCGGTGATGGCGAACACCACGTTTTCAGTCACCGTGAGGGTGGCCTCGGCGGAGGTCAGCTTGTTGCCCTCGGCGTCCCAGATCTGGCAGCGGTATCTGTTGCCGCTGCGGTCCGCGGTGGCGGGGGTGGTCAGAGTGGCGGTCTTGTTGCCCTCGGCGGGGGAGTTGGCCCACTTGCCGCGGGCAGTGTC
>JAEEGL015669368.1_pt1 | contig 17402 bp, 19 predicted proteins | sample 9134231 | NCBI WGS metagenome assembly JAEEGL01 (sample SAMN16246548, study PRJNA631951) | gut metagenome | biome: gut microbiome; feature: rumen; material: fiber-attached | host: Bos | place: Iran: Karaj | collected 2018-10
GCACTCTTTTCAAGGCGCGATACCTGCGCCTGCGAGATGCCGATCTCGGCGGCGATCTCCATCTGGGTCTTGCCGCGGTAGAAGCGCATCCGGATAATGTCTCGCTCGCGCTGTCCGAGCCGCTCCATCGCCTCGCGGAGCGCGATGTTCTCGATCCAGATCTCGTCGGAAACGCTCTCGTCCTTCAACTGGTCGATGACGAAGACCGCGTCGTCGCCCTCCCCGTAAACCGAGTCGTAGAGCGAGACGGGTTCGACGATGGCTTCCATCGCGTGTCCGACCGCCGCCGGATCCTCTCCGAGCGTGCGGGCGATCTCCTCGACGGTGGGCTCGCGCTCTGTCTTGGCGGTGAGTTCCTCGCGCACCGAGAGCGCGCGGTAGGCGAGGTCGCGGGTGGAGCGGCTGACCCGGATGCTGTTGTTGTCGCGCAGGTAGCGCCGGATCTCCCCGATGATCATGGGGACGGCGTAGGTCGAGAACTTGACGTCGAGATCAAGTTTGAAATGGTCGATCGCCTTGATCAGCCCGATCACCCCGACCTGAAACAGATCGTCGGGGTTCTCGTTGCGCGACGAGAACCGCCGGATCACGGACAGCACGAGCCGCAGGTTCCCGAGGATCAGCCGGTCGCGCGCCGTCTTGTCGCCCGCCTGCGCCAAAGCGAGCAGATCGCGCTTCTCGGAATCCGAAAGCGTGGTGAGGTCCGAAGTGTTCAGTCCGCTGATCTCGACCTTGCCGCCGTTCTTCATACCGCCCTCTTCCCTTCCACCCGAGATACCGAAAGTATCGCCGGGCGGGGCGGTTTTTAATCCCTCGGGGACAAAATCGCCCCCTGGAAAATCATTCCGCACGGTCGCCGCGCTCCGAAAGGAAACGGAGCAGCAGAGCGGATCGCGTCTTGCACGCCGCGACCCCGTCGCGGACCACGCTGCGGTACCCCATACCGTAGCCGCGGAACCCCGTCCAGAGCAGGGCGAGCAGGCGGAACGCCGCCGAGATCACAGCCGAGGCGGTCAGCCCGTCCGCCGCCGTGAACGCCACCGATACCGTCAGAAAGGTACCGAGCAGCGACGGCACCATGGCGAATACCGTCGACCGGGCGCGGGACGCGCCGGGCGACGCCGGGGCGATCCTGCGTCTTCCCCGTCCGGCGCTCGAAAGCAGGCGGTCGGGCGGCAGTTTCAGGAGCCGTGCGGCGCGGGCGCACCTGATCGCGCGACGGGTGCGCCGGGGTAGAGCGCGGAGGCGGGCGGGATCGGCGTCAAGCGCGTAAAAATCGGAGAGCGACAGCCCGACCGACGCCAGTCGATCCGCCCGCGCCTCTTCGCGTTCCTCGATCGCGAGGCGGCGACAGAAGCCCGCTAACTCCGAGAGGAACCCCGAGCGGCGCACCCGGTCGGCAAGGACCGTCCATTCATCCCGCGCCTCGGCGTACTCGGGGCGGTCCTCGCCGGCGCGGCATCCGGCGTCGCACATCGAGGTATACATCAGGAAGATGCAAAACATGGTCACCGACATCTGCACGCTGACGTGCTCGACGGGTTTCGCCGAGAGCGAGGGTTCGGTAAAGAAGACGAGGATCGAGACCAGGAAGGTCAGGACGCCGATCACGATCCCCGCGCCGCGCCGAAGGCGAAGATCGCAGAACCCGTTCAGATCAGTTCCCGTCACGTTTGCCACCGCTTCCCCGCCCGAGGGCGAACAGGATGGTCCCGGGGACCGAGGAGATCAGACCGACCGCGGCGACGCAGCGCATCTCGTACGCGATCGAGCCGGTCACGGTAAAGAACAGAAACAGAAAGAGGTAGACCTTCCACGCCGTGAGGTTGCGGAAAAACGTTCCGAGCGCCCGGTGCAGGGGGACCAGCGCGACGACGATCAGAAGGCAGGAGAGCAGCGAGACCGCCCGTCCCCCCTGCCCCCGCTCAACGAACAGCGGGAACCAACGGAGCGTCGCGAAAAGCGCCGGCAGCGTCGAGACCGCCCACCCGAGCAGAAGGAACAGAAAGCGTTTGCGCGTCACGGCTCCACCTCTCCGCCGTCGCCCGCGGCGTCAAGCGCCCGGCGGTAGATCGCCGCGAGTTCCTCTTTGGACGTTACGGGGAGTTTCGCCGCGGTGAACACCTCTTTCAGCATCTCGACCGCCGCGCGGTTGAGCGCCAGCAGTTTTTCGTTCTCGCTCGCTGCCTCCGCCGTCTTCTTTTCGAGTTCGGCGGTGCGCTCCGAGAGCGCGGCGAACAGATCGCGCATCCCGGAAAGGTCGCGCAGGACCGGTTCGGCGTCGGAGAGCAGATCCGAGAGCAGGCGGCTCTGCCGCTCGCCCGCGTCCCGGGCGCAGTCGTTCAGGCGGTCGACCCCCGCGGCAAGTCCGTCCAGTCCCGCCCGCATCGCGGGGAGCAGTCCCCGGCGGGCAAGCCAGGCGAGCAGAATGGTGCCGGCAAGCGAGAGCGCCGAAAAGATCTCGCCCGAATAGCGGTCAAGGAAATCGCTGACGGTCTCGGAAAAATTGACGCCCGCCCCCGTCCCGGTCGCGGCGGCTTCGGTATCGGTCGCGGCGGGTTCGCTCTCCCCGTCCCCCTCGGCGCAGAGCGCCGCCAGAGGGCAGGCGAAGAGCAGCAGGCAGAGCAGGAGCAGCGCCGCGACGCGCGCGGCAAAAGATGCGGTTTTTTCGGTTTTCATGGTTCGTCCTTTCTTTTTACGGGAGTATCCCGGTATCTTCCTCAAGGGTTTTGACGCGCTCGGTCAGGTCGGCGATCCGGCTTGACAAGGCGGAAAAGCGTTTGTCGCAGGCGGCGATCACGTCGGGGACGCTCGCCCCCTCCGGAGAGAACAGTCCCCCGGTCAGGCGGACTCCCTCTGCGGGGATCGTCCCGCCGTCGGTCAGACGGACCGAAAGGCGGTTGGAACCGGTCTTGAACGCCGTGACCGGCACGCGGCAGACCGCGCCCGAAGCGGGATAGGCGCTGCCGTTGACGACAAGCGACGCGACGCTCTCCCCGGCGGGCAAACGGAAGGTCAGCATCCCCGACTCCCCGGGATCGCACCCGCCCGAGAGCAGGGCGTAACTGTCCCCGATAAACTTAACTTTCAGCATCGCGGACCACTCTCCTTTCGTAGGAGAGGCGGATCGCGTCGCCCCCGTCGGCGTAAACCGCCGCGTAGACGATCGGGAACCCCTCTCCGTCGGTTTCTCCTGCGTCGGAGGGAAGGGGGTCGCGGAGAAGGGGTTTGTACCCCTCCGAACGCAAAACCCCCGGCGTCGGGTTAACGTACACCCGACCGTTGTGGCGAAGGATCCTGCCGGTAAATCTCTCGGCTCCCCCATCCGCCGTCAATCTGTAACGATCCATAGTTCTCCTTTCCAAGTCAGGTCTCGGCAAGCGAAACGAAGTACCCGAGCACAGGGTCAAGCCCGCCCGTCCCTGCAGCCGTCGCCGAGAAGACGGTCGAACCCTCGCCCGCGTGCAGGGTCGGCAGTCCGATCTCCGTTTCGGTCACGTCGCAGTCGGGGAGGGCGTAGTAGATCCGAACCGGTCTTCCCTGCGCGCTCTCGTCCGAAAGAAACTCCCGCATCGCGGGCACCAGCGTCAGCGCCGCGTCGGTATCGAACGCGGTATCGTCGACCGTTCCGGTCAGCGTCGGAACGTCCGTGACCGTTTCGGCGTCGGCGAGCCGGGAGGTCAGAACCGTCTCGGTCGCCTCGGCTGCGGGATAGACCAGGGTGAGCGGCGTGCCCGCCTGCGCCGACTCGCCGAGATAGTCCAAGAAGTCGGCAACCGTCTGCTTCCCCGGGACGTGAACGTACCAGTTGTCCCCGTCCTCCGAGAGCGCGGGATCGGCGGGGTAGGTCTCGATCATCTCGTACGGCGTCATATCGGCGTAGACCGCGCCCGCCGCAAGCGTGGCGACCCCCTCTCCGTCCGCCCCGAATCCGCTCTTGGCGATCACGAACAGCGTTTCCCCGCTCGACTGATAGTCGGGCAGGGCGCCGACGTTTTCTTCGCCCGTGAAGGCGTAGCGGAGCGTCCGCTTTTTTAAGGTCGCGCCGCTCCGCGAAACGGCGAGCACGTCCCGACACCCTTCGCACCCGTCCAACGGCTCCGGCAGGGTGAAGACGCGGCTGGTGCCGTCGAAGAAGTCGCAGCGGTATTCCCCCGCCGTAACCGAGGACGCAAGGGCGCTTGATCCAACGGTCGTCGCCCCGGTGGCGCCGGTCACGTAGCGGCGGTAGAGAGCGCGGGGCAGATTGGCGTAGAGCGCGCCGTTCCGCACCAGCATCCCGGCGTCGATCCCGTCGGTCAACTCGCTTGCCCGCAGTTTTTTCCAATGTGTGGACGTAAGATCCGGGTGATCCGCCACCGTCGTCCCGTCCCCGACGAGGAGCAGAACCGACGGGTACGCGCTCCCGTAGGTGCTTGCCAGCCCGGGAAAGACCCCGGGATCGAGGCAAACCCCCACCCGACGGATCAGTTTTCCCGACCCGAAGACCAACTCATCGTATACGCCCGACACCGCGCGGAGCGGTTCGACCCCGGGAAGCGTCACCGTGAACCGGTCGATCTCCCCGGCGGCGTCCGCCGTACTCAGGACGAGCGACACGCCCCTCTCCCCGCCCGGAAGTGCCGCCTCCCCGACGAACGCGGGGACGACGGGAGACGACGGGGAGGGATCGGAGGCAAAGCGCGCGCCGCCCTGCACCGCGTAATCGGGGAGCGGGTATTTCCCGAAGGTGCCGCTCCTCGTCAAGGGGAGCCGCCCGCTCGTTTTGACGCTCTTTCCGGTACGGAGACCGGTGCGGCAGGCGAGGATCGTGTAGAGGCGGCGCAGGCGGCTCACAGATCCACCCCCCGCACCGTCGCTTCCCACGCCCCGTCGTACCAGAGGAATACGGTGTAGTGCCGCTCCCCGAAGAGCAGGAATTCCCCGTCCACGATATCGTCGCCCGACCAACGGATCCCCTCGGGATAGTCGATCGAGGCGCTCCCGTTCCCTTCGGGCGTATCGAAGACCAGGGCGCAGCAGAAGGTTGACGCGGGGCTCGCGGGCAGCGAGAGCGACAGTTCGGTGATCGTCCCGCACCAGTATTCGGTGCGGTCGGCAACCGTCAGGGCGTCGCCCGAAAAGGGGGTCGCGAGAAAGGTCTCTTCCTTGCGCGCCAACCCCTCGGAAAGCGAGCGTCCCCCGACGGACAGGTACCCAGCCAGATCCCCGTTCCGAATGTCCGTAAAGAGATCGGACAGCGTGTGTCCGTCGTTTTCCCCGGGGAAAAGTCCGGTCAGGATCATGCCCGCGATCGCGCCTTCCCCGTCGGCGGGATCGGCGTTCAGGGCGGCGATCACGGCGTTCAGCCGCGCGGCGATATAGCGCGGCAGGCGGTCGAAGCGTTCCTTCAGGGCGGACGCCGAGAGCGCCTCGCCCCCCGACGAATAATCTCCGTTCGGTCGGGTGGGCAGCGACACGACGCCCTGCGCGTTCATTTCGTTTTCGGTCAGTTGTGCGATCGGCATAGTTCTTTTGCTCCCTTATCCGAGCGGGAGCACTCCTTTCTTTGGTTCGGCGTCACGGCTCTTTGACCTTCCCGGCGTCCTGCGCCCGGTAGAGGATCGCGCGCACCGCGACGGGGGAGCAGAAATCCCCGGCGCTGATCCGATAGCGTTTCCGGTGCCACAAACGGCACTTCTCCCGGAAGACCGCCGTCCCTTCCCCCTGCGGCGCAAACGAGAACGCCGCGAAATCGACGGCGGAAAAGTCCGCGCCGGACGCGTTGACCGAAAAGGACTGTTCCGGGGTCTTCCCGTCGCTCTCGACCGTGACGGTAAAGGACGAGCGGGGCAAGAGATCGAGGTCGAAGAACGCCGAGCCCGCCACGGTATTCTTGCGGCAGGTCGGAAGCCCGCCGTCGTCCGAGCAAGTCTCGAGCGTGACGCGGATCGGGTGCCCGTCGAAAGAGTACCATTCGGGCGCGATCTCGCCCGGGTGTTCCTCCCGGTAGCGGGCAAGTCCGGCGGCGGAAAACGAAGACAGTTCCGACGTCGGCGGGACGCCGCGCTTGTCGGTATTGAAGCGGTAGAGTTTCCCCGCCGACGTTCCGAAGAAGAGTTCGTCCCCGCGCCCGGCGACGGCGGAGGGCGGCAAAAGCGTGCCGCCGGTCTTTTCCTTCCCGCCGTAGACCGAATACGCGTGCCCGTCGACCGTGACCGACAGATAGCCGCTCTGGTCGTCGACCGTCCCCTCTGCGACGGTATCGCTTAGATCCGGCGGGGCGAGCGTGATCCCGAGGGCGGACGCGCCCGAAGGCAGGACCGACGAGAACCGGTAGACCGTGCGCTCGTCCGTATGTCCGCCGACCCCCGACAGCCGCCACCACTCGAACCCGGTCCCGCCCGAGGGCTGCTCCCGTCTCTGCCGCCCGTCGCCGAGCAGCACCTCCCCGCCGGGGAGGAAGACCGCGAGATACCCTTCGAAGACCGTCAGCATCACGGATCCGGGATCGGCGGGAAAGAGCGGCGAGATCCCCTCCGAACGGCAGAAGGCGCTGCGTTCGTAGCGAAGCCCGCTCGTCAGGACGTTGTACGCCCCCGACGCCGAGACGAAGACCGGCGCGTCGCGGTATAGGATCGCCTCTCCGACCCCGCCGAGCAGTCCGTTGCCGCTCTCGCGCGGATAGATCTTCGGAAGTTGGTCGTCCCCGGTCGGACTTGCCGTGTGGCGGTAGACGCCGCCCCTGCCCTCGCCCGAGGTGAAGACGGTCAGCGCGTCGGGCCCCGCGACGAGCGACACCACGGCGGCGCTCGCCTCCCCGTCGCGGAAGTACTGATAGACGCCGTAGTACCCGCCCTCCATGGTCCCGGCGGCGCTCCGGCAGGAATAAAAGACCGTATCGGGCAGCGCCGGGTTGCCCGAGAGGAACAGCCGCCCGTCGTAGACCGCGAGCAGTCTGCATCCCCGGATCATATCGGCGATCGCCCCGGTGTAGCCGGGGATCGCCTCGCGTACCGATTCCCCGCCCGGGCGACGGGCGGGAGACGAGACCGTCACCGTAAGCCGTCCGCCCCGGAGTTTTCTCCGGTCGTTGGTCTTCACCGTGACCGAGACGGCTTTCCCGGATTCGTAGGCGACCGAATAGACCGGGTCGCCCGTCGAGGTGCCGAGCGCTACGCCGTCAAGCGCGACCCCCGTCACCGCGTCCGCCGGCGCGTCGAGCGTCAGCGTGTAGGCGTCGCCGAACTCCCCCGCCCCTTCCGAACCGTTGATCGGGGTGAGCGAAGTGAGCGGCGAATTCCCGAGGATCGACGTCACGACCTCGCCCGAGAAGTCCGCGCCGCCGTAGTGCAGCGTCGAAAGCGCGGAGCAGCCGTAAAAGGCGTAACTCTGCACCAGTTTGAGCGTGCCGGGCAGAACCAGGGTCGTAAGAGAGGTGCACCCTCGGAAGGCGTTCAGACCGATCCGGACCAACTCTTCCCCGCCCGAGAAGGCGGTCAGCGCCGTGCAGTCCCGGAACGCCGACGCCTCGATGCGCGTGATCCCGTCGGGGCAGACCACGCTGGTCACGGTCAGGTTGCCGTCGAAGGCGTGTTTCCCGATCGCGGTCAGGCGCAGCGTTTCGCCGTCCAGCCGCACGGTCTCGGGCAGATAGACGTCGCCCGACGCGTTCGACGCCGAGACCAGGATCGCCTCCCCTTTCGTGTTGGTCCGCCCGAAGCGGAACCCGCTCTCGCAGGTGCCGCCGGGGTCCGACAGATCCGCCGCGATCCGGTAGACGTCCGAGAGCAGGTTCGCCGGTTCGTAGGCTTCGCCGTTCAGGATACAGGTCGGAACGTAGCCGCCGACCGTCTCTGCGAAAAGCGTCGCGTCGGCGTTCGGTTGCGGGATCTCGCGGACGCGGGTGAAGTCGGTCCCGTCGAGCAGGTAGAACCAGCCGTCAAAGAAGACGCCCCGGCTCTCGTGGTCGGCAAGCGCAGCGGTAAGAAAGCGGCGCTTGGTCCCGTCGTCGGCGCGCACCAACCAGAGTTCGGTGCCCGCGTGGACCAGCCATCTTCGCCCGACGCTCTCGCCGTAGTTGACCACCCCGTCTTCGTAGGGGAAGATCCCGTTGATCTTCCCCGAAAAGGTCGCGTGGAGCCGGAAACCCGGCACGGTCCGCCACGCCGGCTCGCCCGGGATCGCGTAGTCGCGGTAGAGGTTGCGCGCCTCGACCGGTCTGCCTCCCGCGCCCGAGGGATCAAAGCCAGAGGACGCGGCGATCTTGCGGTGTACGGTGCCCGCCATCGATATTCCCCCTTACCAGCCGTTTCCCCGCACCGAACGGTCCCCGTCGGACAGGCGGAGCGTGGCGCGGAGCGCGGCGTATTTGCGCAGATAGATCTCGTAGTAGAAGCGCGCCTTGTCGGGCGCGTCGTCAAGCCAGAGGTAGGACGCGATCAACTCGGGCAACAGCCGCGCGACCGCCCCGTCGAGCGGGACTTGGGCGTCCTCCCCGTCGTTTTCCGATACCGTCGCCGGGGCAAGGCGGACCACCGCGGTATATTCCCCCGCGGGCGCCCCCGCCGGGAGCAGGAGCGCGTCGCCCGCCGTTCTGTACTCCCCGGCGTAGGGCGCGCCCCGGTATTCGACGACAGGGGGGTGGAACGCAAAAAAGTCGGGTCTCTCGTCACAAACGCGGTAGGAAAGATACCCGCTCTCGTCATAAAGACCGTCGGCGGCGTCCCCGTCGAAAGCCCGGACCGAGAGCACGTCGCAGTCCCCGCCCGCGTCCCCGTCGACGAACAGGAGCGTGCCGCTCCCCTCGACCTTGCGGCAGAAGGACGCCGTCCGCCGACCCGTTGCAAACGGGAAGCGCGTGTCCCCGCGCCCGTCGCGCAGGATCAGGACGCCCGTCCCCGAAACGCGCGCCGAAAAGGCGCGCGCCGACTCGGGCAGGGAGACCGAGACGATCTCTCCGGGACTTTTGCGGATCGGGGAAAAGGAGGGGAGCAGATCGGCGGGGGGACGATGGTAGAAGGCGACGCGCGCGGTTTTCGGGGAAAGGGCGTCGAGTTCCGCGATCCCGCGGTTGAGCGCGGGGATAAACCCGCGGCGGATCGCCTCGTCGTTCAGCCGCGTCTCAAAACCGAGACAGGCGACTTCCGCCTGCAACTCCCCTCCCGTCATAACGCGCTCGCTCCCGAGACGCTGCTCGAACTGTCGACGGCGAGCAGGATGTGCTTGTAGGTACCGAACCCGACGCCGAAGCGGCATCTGCCGTTCCAGATGTAGTTGCCGGTGTGGTTGTCCACCCAGTTGGTGACGGTCAGCGGGATCCGGTTGAAGAAGAGGTTGCCCGCGAGGTTCTTGTTCGCCTCGCTCGACATGATCATACAACGGTCGTCGGTGGTCTGCCAACCCGGGAGGATCACGACGTTCCAGTTCCCGTAGTGCAGATTGATGTCGTTGTAGCCGTTGCCGAGCGCGCCGTCCGAGCCGCAGACCTTCTTGGCGACCATCTCTGCGGCGGGACGGTTGCCGGGCAGGATCAGAGTATCGGCGGTGTAGCCGAGGGGTTCGCCGTTCTCGTCCTTCATGTTCCGGAGTTTGACCGCGAGAGCGGCAAGGGATTCCTCGAAGATCTGGGGATCGGGGATACGGGCGCCGCCCACGGTGGTCGCGAAGATATCGCCGTAGAAGTAGTTCGACTGCGTGCCCGAGGCGCGCTGACCGCCCCACCGGTGGGACGAACTGAACAGCGGGTTGCCGTCGGGGGTGGTCAGATCCAGCGTCGCCCGGGCAAAGGTACCGCTCGACGCCGTACCGTGCGACAGCGCGTATTCGCAGATCTTGTTCTGCGTCTTGAAGTAGGCGCGGGTGAAGTTCTCTGCGCGGCGCTTCGCGTCGGCGGCGACGCCGTAGCGGGCGTCCTCCATCATCTGCGCGGTGACGGTGAACTCCTTCATGAACTGGATGTGTTCGATGAACTTCTTGTAGGTCTCCGCCAGATCGTCGTTCTCGGCGCCGGCGCCCTCTTCGACCGAGGTGAAGACGCCGAACTCGTTCTGCCCGACGACGGTCTCTCCGAAGCGGTCGGAACTCTCGACGTTGAAGAGCCAGTCACGGACGCCCCCCTGTTTGGTCAGGTTGTCCGACTCGTGCTCGATGATCATTTTGATCGGCGTTTCCAGACGTCCGATCTGGGCGTTCACAAGCCCGGAGGATTTTGCGTATACGATCGACATTCGTTTCCTTCCTTTCTGTCAGTTTGTCAGGCGAGCGGGAAGGTCACGAGGACCTTGTCGCCCGATACCGCCGCTCCGGCGGGATCGAACAGGATCGCGCCGCGCACCGAACTGGCGACCGCGGTCGCCGAGACGCCGGAGGCGGTGATCTTGTATTCCCCGCCGACCTTCATCGAGCCGATGGAGGCGGTCAGGGGCGCTTCAAACACCATACCGGGGAGCAGATCGGTCACAAAGACCGAGGTCGCGCCCGACGCTGCCGCGCGTTCGACGATATGGGTGGCGAGGACGGTGGTGGACGCGGTCAGGGGCGTCACGACGCCCGCCGCGATATTGACCGGGGTGCCGGCGTCGATCGCCGCCGAGAGCGCGGTGACCGCGATCGTGCGGGATTCCGCCTCGTTCCCCCGTCCCGAGAGGATCTTTACGAGTTTGTACATTCTTTTTCGTCCTTTCTTTTTTGGTTATCGGGTTTCGTCCACGCGACGGTAGAGCGAGGCGATCTCGCGGTCGGGAAGCCCCGGAAAGAGCCGTCTTGCCGCCTCGATTTCACCCGCCGTCATGCCGACGCCGCCGGTGGCGGCGCGTCCGGGTACCGAACCGTGCAGGTGCGCCCTTCCCCCTCTGTCGGGGACGGGTTTTGCGCCTCCGGCGCCCCGAACGGCGTAATACGCCTCTTCGACCGACAGTCCGAGTTCGCGCAGTTCCGCAAAGCGGAGCGCCCCGGGCATCTCGCCGAGATGGCAGTAACCCGCCGCCTCGGGGGCGACCTCTTTCAGTCTTTGAAGGTCTTCTTCCGCCTGTTTTCGGAAGGCGTCGCCGTCGTCGGAGACGGTCGTTTCTTCGCCTGTCCCGGGCGGCACGTCCGAATCGGGCGCGGGGATCGGTTCGGTCACGGGTTCGCTCTCCCCGCTTTCGGGGAGTTCGGCTTCTGCGCCGGGTTTGGTTTCGATTTCGTCCATGTCTTGATCCTTTCTTTGTTTGGTCATGCCCTGCCGTCGCCCGTGGGACGGATCACCGAGGACGCCGGCTTTTCGCAATCCGCGTTCGGCGCCTCGATCCGTCCGCCGCGATTGGTGGCGTAGGGATTCTTTTTGGTTTCCGTACTTCCGTTTTTCATCTGTTCACCCCCTCTTCCCGTTTAATTACGCTCCCAGGCGTCCGCGCTCGAGACGGCGGCGCCCGGCGGCGTGTTTTCGACCGTTTGACGCAGTTCCCTCGCGTCGGCTTCCCCGATCCCGAGCGCCCGCGCGAGCAGTTCCGCTTCTTCCCCCGTCAGCCCCGATTCCAGCGAGACCGAGAGGATCCCCGCGATCCCCTGCCGGAGCCGACGGGCGCCGTATTTGCCGAGGACGGGAGCGACGCGAGAGACCAGGTTTGCCCGGTCGTCGGTCAGCCCCGCCGCAAGCGCGGACGCGTAGGCTTCCGCGATCCCCGGCACTTTGCTTGCCGCCAGACTCGAGAGCGTACTCTTCATCAGTTCGTCCTGGGCGTTTTCCCAATCCTTGAGATAGGCGAGATAGCCCTTTCTGTCGCTCTTTTGTTTGGCGGCGTTCTGCTCCTTCGCACCCGTGATCGCCTCGCGGTACGCCGTCTCGTTCTGCTCGCGCAGATAGTCGGCGTAACCGGTTTTGGCAAGACCCCGATCGGCAAGTCTCTCCGCCGCGGCGCCGTAGTCCGGCGCGTTTTGGGCGCGTTTGGTCCCGGCGACGGCGGGCGCCCCGGCGTTCGTTGCGGCGCCGTTCTTTTTCAGCCATTCCCGGTAGGACAGCGCGCGGGTCTTCCCCTCAAGCCGTTTTCCCAGACCGTCCGCCGGGCTGAGACTCCCCGACGAAACCGTCGAGAGCAAGGTTGCCGACGCTTTGCTCTTCACCTTCCAACTTCACCCCCTCTCTGTTGGCGATGCCGCGAAAGTACTCCACCTGATCCCGCGCGAAAGGATAGTGCGCCCTCTCCTGCTGCTGCCAGTAGCGGAGCAGAGTGCCGGGATCGGTCGGATCGCCGAGCGTCCCCGCCTTCAGGTTGGCGAGGTTGCGCTCCCAGAGGGCTTCCCGCCCGGTCTGCGCCCCCTGCCCGAGGTCGGCGGAGAAGAGGAAGCGATCGTCGACGACGTAGACCTCGCGCACGGGATCGAACCGGTAGAAGTCGTAGCGGTTAAAGGTGACGTTCTGTTCCCTTCCCCACGCGTCGAGATAGCGCAGATCGCGGATCTCATCGGCGTAAGAAAGGTAGTAGAGGAAGATCAGGCGGTCGAGTTTCGCGTAGGCGGCGTTCTTCATGCGGCGCTTGGATTCGAGCCGCCCCGCCGTCTGCGATACCTGCAGTTGCCGCGCGACCCCCGAGATATTGCCGATATTCTCGTCCATACCCTGGTAGGTATCCGAGATGCCGACGATGCGCTTCGCCTGATCGTACAGCCGCTCCGCCTCGAGCACGTCGCGCGAGACGTCGGGGGTGGTGTCGACCTTGCCGTACTGCGCGGCGCTCTCTCCGGGGCGAAGCCGGATCACCTGTCCGAAGACGCTGTTGTTGACCGAGATCTGCGCGTCCTCGGGGACGATCGGCGTGACCGAGCCGCGCATCAGTTTCTGTAAGATCCGCGACTCGACCTTATTGATCGCCTGCTGTTGCGGACGGATAAAGCCGCAGTCCGACTGACCGAGCAGCCGCCGTTCGGCGGCGGTGTTGCGCCGGACCACGATCGGGAACTCGTTGATCTCGTAGTACGGGAGCACGGTCGGGACCCGCCCGACCGAACCGTCCCCGCGCAGATACGCCGTGACCGGCTGGATCGCTCCGCCCCCCGACAGGGGGATCGCGTTTCCCGGGCGTTCGGCGTCTTCGTGCCGATCCCCGATCTTCCGCTTGAAATAGCCGACGGCGTCCTCGAGCACCGCGTCGCCGGAAAAGACGAAGCGGCAGACCGAGCCGTCCTCGCCGCGGTAGTAGCAGACCACGACGGTCACGGTCTCGCCGATCCCGCCGGACTCCCCTTCCCGCTCTGCTTCTGCGGCGGTCTCCCGGCTGACGCCGTAGCGGCGGCAGAGTTCCTCGCGCGTCGTATCGAAGCGGAAGAAGCAGTACTCCATATCCTCGACGCGGCAGAGTTCGGGCTGCGGGAAGAAGTCGCGCGGCGAGATGCACTCGACCTTGACGCCGCCCCGCCCCTTTTCGTCCTCCTCCCACTCGACCAGCCACACGCTCCCGCCGTAGACGTAGGTGAAGCGTTCGTCGAGGTCGTTCATCTCCTCGAACGGAAGTTGGTCGCGTACCGAGACGCAGAGCCGCTCGATCGCGTGGGCGAGCCGTTCGCGTTCCTCGCTGTATTCCGCCGCCGTCACCTTGGGCTGCGGGATGTCCGAGGACACCTGGCTCTCGACGATCTCGTAAGTAATGTTCCGGACGGCGGTGGCGCGCTCGGTCGACCCGTCGATCCTGTCGTCGCCGCGGTACTGCCGCTCGTGTTTGGTTAGTTCCTCGCCGATCCCCGCCAACCGCTCCTTCGCGTCGGAATAGAGCGCGGAAAAGAAGGCGAGCCGGGATACCCCTTCCTCAATTCTCAAATCGTTTTCTCCTTTTCGGTATTAATCGGGTCTGCCGTACCGGCGGAGCAGGTATTCCCGCCCCGCGCGGTCGGCGCGTTCGTAATCTTCCCACCGGTCGGGCGTCCAGCCCTCGGTCGATCTCCCCGCGCAGAGCGGGGCGGGGCGCGCGTAGTAGATCGCGAACCCTCGGAGCGCGTCGGGCGCGTGGGTAAGGCGGTGCGGTTCGCTCCGCACGTCACCCGGTCGCGCCGGATCGCACTCGATCGAGGACAGACACCGGATGAGTTCGGTACAACTCCGGAAGATCCGGAGCCTCGGCGGACGGTCCCCGTCCGCTTTCAACAGTTCCTTGACCGCAAGCCACCCGGTCTCCCGATCGTTCTCGGTCTTGGTCAGCCGGACGCCGTACTCGGCGAAGAGCAGGGCGCGCGAACGCCCCGACTCCTGGCTTCGGGCGAAGAGATCCGGGGGCGCGAGGGTGGCGTACGTCCCCTCGCCCTCGCCTTCCGCCGAAAGGATCGCGCGGGCGGCGTCCGAGATGATCAGATCGGAGCGGCAGACTTCCCGGTAGATCCAGACGTTGCCGTCGGGATCGAGTGCCGCCCAGAGACAGGCAAGCCGGTCAAGCCCGTAATCGAGCGTCCGGTATTTCCGCCAATGCGCCGGGATCGGGAAACCGTCCACGGTGTGAAGATCATAGCGGAACTCCCGGAAAAACCTGCCCTCGAGCAGGTTCCAATCCCCGTAGAGCAGCGCCCGCCGCTCCGCTTCCGGCAGGGCGAGAAGGCGCTCGCGGTACTCGGGATCGGCCCGAACGAGAAAGGGGTTGTCGTCGATCTTCGAGGGAAGGAAGATCCGGCTTCCGCCGTCCTCCCCCCGGAAGGGGGTATCGGGGGGCGAAGGATCGATAAAGCGCTCCTTCACCCAGGCGTGACCGATCCCGCCCGGATTGGTGCTCGCCTTGATCTGCTTCGGGTAGCCGTTGACGCCCCGGAGCCGGGAGAGCATATAGACGTACTGGAACTCGGTGAAGTGCGTCAACTCGTCGAAACGAATGACGTCGTACTCCGCAGACTGGTACTGAAAGACGTCGGACTCGGTCGCCGAGTAACCGAAATCGATCAGCGAACCGTTCTTGAAGCGTCCGACGTGGCTGCTCCCGTTGTAGGTGTAGACCGATCGGGGAAAGAGCGTTTGGGCAACGCGGATCAGCGATTTTTCAAGTTCGGGATAGGTACGGCGCAGGATCAGTTGCTTCGAGCGCGGATAGCGCAGGGCGTAGAGGAACGCGTCGATCAGTTGCCCGAACGACTTGCCCCCGCCCGCCGCCCCGCCGAACAGCACTTCCCGTTCGGGGGCATTGATGAACGCCCGCTGGCGGGGCGTGACCTGCAGGGAAAGACGTTCAGACGGCATTCCCCGGGGCTCCCCCGTCCAGCACTTCGATCACGACCGACAACTCGTCCGGGATCCCGTCCCCCTCGTCGTCCCCCACCCCGTAGAGCGGAAGCAGGAACTTGACGAGCGAGGCGTCGTAGCGTTTCAGTAGCCCCTGCCGCACCAGATGATCCGAAAGGATCGCCCGGCACTCGCCGTGCGCGCGGGCAAACGCCGGCACGCCCGCCTTCCATTCGGCGAAGGTCGCCACGTCCACCCCGAGCAGTTCCGCCGCCCCCGAAAAGGTGGGCAACTCGCCCCCGGCGGCGCACTCCCGGAAATAGCGGATCAGCCGTCCGGGCGCGTCGGCGGGACAGCCGACGGTCTTTTCGACCTGCCCGCTCGTTCCCTCTTCCTTCATGCTCTCCCCCTTCCCCGTTGCCTTCGGATCGCCCCGCCGACTACCCGGCTCCAAATAAGACCCAAGCGGTCTGAACCTGCCGTGTCCTGCGGCGGCGATCGGTTGCGTCAGGCGTCACGCTTTTCACCTGTTGCGTGACTATTATAGCACGAGACGAAAAGAAAAAGGGTCTGCGCGTTTCCAAATCGCAGACCGATTTTGCTCGAATTTGTCTATCACTTTTATTCATTTTGATTCAAAACGCAACTGTCACGCGTCAAGTGACTTTTTCGGACGAGGGTGCGGAAGCGTTTCCGGAATTGCGGCGCGGCGGGGGCGGCGCGATCCCCGCCATCTCGCGCAGGGCGGCAAGGGCTTCCCGGATCCCGCCGATCCCGTCGATCAGCCCGCACTTGACCGCCGCCTCTCCGTCGAGGACCGAACCGATGTCGTTCGCCATCACGTCGGTCCGCATCATCACCCGCTCGAACTCTTCCCTCTCGACGCGGGAGTGTTCGACGACGAAGCGGACGATCCGATCCTGCATCTCGCGCAGATACTCGAAACTCTGCGGCGCCGAGATGACCGTCCCGGTGGTACGGACGGGGTGGACGGTCATGGTCGCCGACGGGACGATGAAGGACTTTTTCGCCGAGACGGCGAGCGGAACGCCGATCGAGTGTCCGCCCCCGAGCACCACCGAAACGGTGGGCTTGTCGAGCGACGCGATCACCTCGGAGATGGCGAGCCCCGCCTCGACGTCCCCGCCCATCGTGTTCAAAAGGATCAGGATCCCGTCGATCCGCTCGTCTTCCTCGAGCGCGAAGAGCAGCGGGATCAGATGTTCGTACCTGGTGGTTTTCTGGTTGCTCTCCTGCACGTAATGCCCCTCGATCTGCCCGATCACGTTCAGGCAGTAGAAGCACTCGCGTCCGTTCTCCGCCGTCACCCCGCCACCGCCGGGCAGCCGCTCCGCGTCCTCCTGCTTTTCTTTTTCGTTTTCGCTTTTCTTTTCCATACGACGCGCCCCTTCCCCGCCCGGACGAATTGGTTTTTGATAGTTTTTGCCGAAGATTTGTTTTTATTCTTTTGTGAGATTATCTTTTCTGCGCATTTACTTTTTTCTTTACGTATGATATAATATTCCGCGGAAGAAAAAATCGAACAGAGTAAGGAGAATACAAAATGGCAAAAGTGATTGTCGAAACCTCCGCACGCCACGTTCATCTCACCCGTCGGGACGTCGATATCCTCTTCGGCGCCGGACACCAACTGACCAAGAAAAAGGATCTCTCCCAGCCCGGGCAGTTCGCCTGCGAAGAGAAGGTCAAGGTCATCGGCGAGCGCGGTGCTCTGACGGCGAGCATCCTCGGTCCCGAACGCAGCGCGGATCAGGTCGAACTGTCCCTGACCGACGCGCGGACGATCGGCGTGAAGGCGCCCATCCGTGAGAGCGGCGATATCGCCGGCAGCGGCGCGTGCAAGATCGAAGGTCCCTGCGGCACGATCGAACTTACCGAGGGCGTGATCGCGGCGAAGCGCCACATCCACCTCACCCCCGAGACCGCCGCGGAATACGGCCTTGCGGACAAGCAGATCGTCAAGGTGAAGGTCAACGGGCTCCGTCCCCTGATCTTCGACGACGTGGTCGTCCGCGTCAGCCCGAAGTTTGCCCCCGCTATGCACATTGACACCGACGAGTCGAACGCCGCGTTCGGCGCGACCGAGGGCGAGATCATCGCCGACTGACGCCGGGATCATCAAACGAAAAGGAGAAAGAACATGAGCAAATGTGAATACGCGATGTCGACCGACGTCGCCGCGATGTGCACCGTTGCCCAGGGTCCGAACCACGGTCCCGCCCCGCTTCCC
>JAEEGL016699960.1_pt1 | contig 17402 bp, 16 predicted proteins | sample 9134231 | NCBI WGS metagenome assembly JAEEGL01 (sample SAMN16246548, study PRJNA631951) | gut metagenome | biome: gut microbiome; feature: rumen; material: fiber-attached | host: Bos | place: Iran: Karaj | collected 2018-10
GTTTCCTCATACAGACGGAGCAGGGCCATCTCTGCGATTTCATGCCCCGGATACCCCGGTTTCTTTCCTTCTTCCAGCCCGATATGCTCGGCCACACAGTCCGCAAAGCGTTCGGCCGTCTCCAGCAGGTTGGTTTTTCCGGTTGCCTGATGCCAGGCAACGGCCGCCTCGGTCAGATGGCCCAGGCAGTACAGTTCATGATGATCCTTCAGGTTGGAGAAGGCACCCTTCCGGTTTTTCAGAATGTAAAAGGTATCCAGATACCCGTCCGGGTCCTGTGCGCTGCAGACCAGCTCCGCCATTTCCGAGGCGGTCTTTTCTAGTTCCGCATCCGGATGCTGCATCAGGGAATAGGACACAGCCTCCAGCCATTTGTACATGTCCGAATCCTGGAAGACAAATCCGTAGAATGTGTCCTGGTCCGGTTCCTCCCCGTCCCTGGGGAGCGTTTCAAAGGTTCCCTTCCATACCTCATAGGTCCAGGGTTCCCCTGCCCTGCGTCTTGCCTGCAGACGGGCGGCAGCGCGGAAGTTATGCACACACCAGCTCGGGGCCGCACCCGGAATGCGGTCATTGAGGGCTTCCCACTGATACGGAATCATACGGGTTCTGACAAGCTCCATCTCATGCTTCCAGAACGCATCGGTTACACGGACCTGTCTCAGACCAAGGGGTGTCGTATACGTTTTCATGCTGTCTCCTCCATATCGTGGCCCAGCCGTTTCCGGCCTTTTTCCAGCCAGGGACCTTTCAGATAATAAATGATAAACAGAATGGATGTCAGAATCCAGGTGATCGGATAACTGTAGAGCACGATGTCCAGCGTATGATAGATCGGCAGGACCACAAGGATCCAGGCTACACGCAGCACGCAGACACCGAAGAGTGTAATGAGGGCCGGCGCCAGGGCCGCACCGGCACCGCGCACCGTACCCGACAGGATTTCCACACAGATATAGGTTTCATAGAAGGGAACCAGCAGATGCAGAATATGCATGCCCTGTTCAATCACGGCCTCATCGGTGGTAAACAGCCGGTAAAGATGCTCCCCGAAGAACCACAGGAACAGCATGAGGATGCCGGAGCCCACCGCCGCCTGCAGGAGGCTTACCCGGACGCCCTTGCGCATGCGCTCATAGCGTCCCGCGCCGAAATTCTGGGCCGCAAAGGTCGTGGCCGCCACGCCAAAGGCGTTGATCGTCATCCAGAACAGACCATCCAGCTTGCCGTAGGCGGTCCATCCTGCCAGCACATCCGTATCAAACCCGTTGATGGAAGCCTGGATCAGCACATTGCTGATGGAATACATCACCGACTGCAGGCCGGTCGGGAGACCGATGCGGATAATGCGCACCAGCATGTTCCGGTGCAGGCGGATTTTCGCCGGGTTCAGGTGATAGCTTGTATGGGAACGCATGAGGGTAATCAGAACCAGAACCCCCGCAACGGTCTGGGAAAGAATGGTTGCCCATGCCGCCCCCTGCACACCCATATCCATGCCGATGACCGTGATGACGTCCAGCACAATGTTCGTCATGCAGGCAGCCATCAGAAAGAAGAGCGGACGCCGGGAATCCCCGATTGCCCGCAGAATTCCCGATCCCATATTGTACAGCATCTGCGGGATCATCCCCAGGAAATAAATCCGGAGATAGGCTGTGGCATGCGGAAGGACCGAGGGCGGCGTCTGCATCCAGGCAAGCATCACCGGCGACAGAAGCAGGCCCAGGACCGTCAGTCCTCCGCCGAACAGCAGGGCAACGCCTGCCGCCGTATGCACGGCCCGGCTGACATCCATATCCCTGCGCGCTCCGTAATACTGGGAAATAATGACCGTTGCACCGGATGAAATGCCCACAAAGAAGCCGACGAGCAGATTGATGAGACTGCCTGTGGCTCCGCCGACCGCGGCCAGGGCTTCCTTGCCAACGGCCTTTCCGACAATCATCGCGTCAACGGTATTGTAAAGCTGTTGAAAAAATGTACCCAGGAGGATCGGAAAAAAGAACATCAGCAGCTGTTTCCAGATCACACCCTCTGTCATTGCGGTGGCTTTCGCTTTTCGGTCCTGCATGGTTGCGTCCTCCGGCCTTCGTAAAACAGATACGCACGGTAATATAGCGCGATCCCTGCACTTTGACAAGTGTCACTCTTCCCGCTTTGTTCCAGGGTGATGCATTCGCACAAAAAGAACGTCCCGCTGTGAAAAGCAGGACGAACAGGGTCAGGAACCGAGGTACGCCTTTCGCACCGCATCATCGTGCAGCAGGTCCTGTGCGTCCCCTTCCATGGTGATCAGACCGGTTTCCAGAACATAGGCACGGTTTGCAACAGACAGTGCCATCTGTGCATTCTGCTCGACGAGCAGAATGGTCACGCCGGCCTCATGCAGTTCCTGGATAATGCTGAAAATCTGTTCCACCAGAATCGGTGCAAGACCCATGGACGGTTCATCCAGCATGAGCACCTTCGGCTTGCTCATCAGGGCTCTTGCCATGGCCAGCATCTGCTGCTCGCCGCCCGAAAGCGTGCCGGCGATCTGCTTTTCTCTTTCCTTCAGACGCGGGAACCGGGTGAACATTTCCTCCATGGACTCCGCGATTTCTCCGGACTGGCGTGTATACCCGCCCATTTCCAGGTTCTCCCGGACGGTCATCTGCTGGAAAATGCGGCGGCCTTCCGGACAGAGGGCAATGCCCCGGGAGCTCATCTTATGGGAGGGGGTGGTTGTCACGTTTTCTCCCCGGAAATAAATGCTGCCATGCTTCGGACGCAGAAGGCCCGTGATGGTATTCAGGGTGGTGGATTTTCCGGCGCCGTTGGCCCCGATCAGGGTCACGATCTCATCCTGGTCCACATGGAAGCTGATCCCCTTGATGGCATGAATCGCACCGTAGTAAACATGAATGTCCTGGACCTCCAGAAGCGGCGTCTTTTTGTTTTCACTCATGGGGTTTCCTCCTTCCGCTTCCCGAGATAGGCCTCAACAACGACCGGGTTGTTCTGGATTTCATCCGCGGTACCCTTGGCAATGACCTTGCCATAGTTGAGTACGCAGATGCCTTCGCAGATGCCCATGACCAGGTTCATGTCATGCTCAATGAGCAGAACAGCGATCTGGAACTGATCGCGGATCTTGATGATGTTCTCCATGAGCTCTTCTGTCTCGTGGGGGTTCATGCCCGCTGCCGGTTCATCCAGCAGCAGAAGGCTCGGGTTCGTCGCCAGGGCACGCACAATTTCAAGGCGCCGCTGGGCACCGTACGGGAGTGAGCCGGCCTGCACATCCGCCAGGTCCTGCATGTCAAAGATGGACAGCAGCTCCAGGGCTTCCCTGTGCATTTTCTTTTCCTTGGTCCAGTATCTCGGAAGACGGAGAATGCCTTCCAGCATGCTGTAGCGGATCTGGTTGTGCAGCCCGATGCGGACATTGTCCTCCACGGTCATGTTGGTGAAGAGACGGATGTTCTGGAAGGTTCTGGCAATCCCCAAGCGGCTTGCCTGGACAATGTTCATGCCCTTGGTGTCCTTCCCGTTGATGAGAACCGTGCCGTTGGTGGGCTCATACACCTTGGTGATCAGGTTGAACACGGTGGTCTTGCCTGCGCCGTTGGGTCCGATAAGTCCGGCAATCTCTGTCTTGCCGATGGTCAGGTTAAAGTCTTCCACAGCCTTGAGGCCGCCGAATTCAATCCCCAGATGGTTCGTTTCGAGCACCGGCTGCTGGCCAAGATCGCGCTCCGGCACGATACTGTGGCTGGGAACCGGCACCATTTTGGTGGTGGAGTGGCGTTTCACCTGTGTCATGCCCGGGCACCTCCTTTGTCAGCACCTTTTCCGTGGAAAAGCTTTTTTACCGGGGCCGTGAGCCGGTCCACAAAGGAACGGATGGTGGGGTTGTTGGTAAAGATCATGACAAGGATCAGAACAATGGCATAGACCAGCATGCGGTAATCCGCAAAGGCACGGAGGACTTCCGGAAGAACCGTGAGCAGGGTGGCGGAGATCACGGAACCCAGCACATTGCCAAGGCCGCCCAGAACCACAAACACCAGCACGTTGATCGACTGGTTGAAGGTGAACTGGCTGGGCACCACCGTTGAGCTGTTGAGTCCGTAAAGCGCTCCCGCCATACCGGCGAGCACTGCCGCCGTCACAAAGGCCATCATTTTATATTTTGTCACCGGGACGCCCATGCTTTCCGCAGCAATCCGGTTATCACGGATTGCCTTGATGGCGCGGCCCGAGCGGGAGTTGACCAGGTTCAGGACCACAACGAGGGTCACCAGCACCAGGGCAAAGCCCATGGTGAAGGTGGAGATTTTCGCGACCTTCACGGCACCGGATGCACCATCCACCAGCATCTTCACCCCGTCGGGCATCTTCTTGTTCAGGAAGGAGAACACCAGGCGTCCGTCTGCCACGCCGATATAGGTGACATTGACCAGGTTGCGGATGATTTCGCCGAACGCCAGGGTAACAATCGCCAGATAGTCGCCCCGCAGTCTCAGAACCGGGACGCCGATGATGACCCCCGCGATGCCGGCGATCAGGCCGCCGCCGATAATGGCGAGCACCAGACGCAGTGTCTCATTCTCCATGCCGAACGAGTTCAGCAGCCAGCCGCTGACCACAGCACCGGTAAAGGCACCGACGCTCATGAATCCGGCATGTCCCAGAGAGAGCTCTCCCGAAATGCCGATGACCAGGTTCAGGGAGACGGCCATGACAATCCAGCAGCAGATCGGGACCAGCTGTCCCTTGAGTGCACGGGTTATGGTTTTGTTTGCGATCATGTTCTGCAGCACGAGGAAGGCAAGAATGACCACAGCAAATGTGACACAATTGTAGATCAGGCGGTTCCGCTTTGCTTTTGTCATATTCCTCACCTCACACTTTCTCGCGCACAGGCTTGCCGAGAAGGCCTGTCGGCTTGACAAGAAGAACAACGATCAGAACAGCAAACACGATGGCATCGCCGAGCTCTGTGGAGATATAGGCCTTGCCGAAAATCTCAATCACGCCCAGCAGCAGGCCGCCCAGCATAGCGCCGGGAATCGAACCGATCCCGCCGAAAACAGCCGCGGTGAATGCCTTGATGCCCGGCATGGAGCCGGTGGTCGGCTGCAGGGTCGGGTAGGAGGAGCACAGCAGGATGCCTGCCACGGCCGCCAGCGCGGAACCGATGGCAAAGGTGATGGAAATGGTCTGGTTGACATTGATGCCCATGAGGGCTGCTGCACCGCGGTCTTCCGAAACGCAGCGCATGGCCTTGCCCATCTTGGTTTTGCTGGTGAAGAAGGTCAGCGCAACCATGATGATGATATTGGCAACGATGGTCACCAACGTGGCACCGGCTATTTTCAGCTCTCCTCCGAACAGGGAGATGGTGGGAATGTTGATCATGCTGGAAGGGAAGCTCTTCGGATTGGCTCCCCAGATCATCAGGGCCAGGTTCTGCAGAAGATAGCTCATACCGATGGCGGTGATCAGTACGGCCAGACTGGCAGCCTGCCGCAGGGGTCTGTAGGCCAACCCCTCGATCACCACGCCCATCACCGTGCAGGCGACCATGGCAACCACCAGGGAAACCAGAGGCGGCATATTCCAGTACTGGAGCGCGCAGAACGCAATATAGGCGCCCATCATAATGACGTCGCCGTGCGCAAAGTTCAGCATCTTGGCTATGCCGTAAACCATGGTGTATCCAAGGGCAATGATGGCATAGATACTGCCAAGACTGATGCCGTTCACCAGATTATCCAGAAAGATCATGAAAGGGTCCTCCCCGTTTTTTGAGGATTGATATGTCTGCCTGAGCTCTCTCATCCTATCACACGGAAAGACGAATGTCCACCGAAAATGCACAGGCAGTGCTTCCTTCCGCAGAAATCTGCAGAGCATGTTCCGCTTAAGAACCTGTGAAACATGGCGAGCCGGCCCCGATGAACGGAGCCGGCCCGCACCTTTGCTTGCTCGGTTTATTCTACGTCGATCACATACACGCCGTTTTCAATCACGGCAGCCATAGGTGTCTTGGAGACAGCGCCGGAAGCATCCCAGGTCATGGTGCCGGTAAGTCCGTTCACCGTGAGGTTGGGCATCACAGCGATCAGGGCTTCGCAGACTTCTTCAGGAGCCATGCCGCTGGTCACGCCGGCCGCCTTGCAGGCTTCCACGATGGTGTAGATGCCGTCATAAGCGTCTGCAGCAAACTGGATGGGGGTCTCGCCGTAAGCAGCCTCATACTTGGTCACGAAGCTCTTGACCGCCTCGTCCTCAGAGGTGGCGACGAATGGGGTGAGGAGCATGACGCCTTCCGCCAGGGAGGTGTCAAAGCCTTCGATGCTCAGGATGCCGTCCATACCGTCAACGCCGAAGAACACCGGCTTGTATTCACGGGAGGCAGCCACCTGCAGGATCAGGGAAGCAGGGGTATAATAGATCGGAAGGAAGACCAGGTCAGCGCCGGCATTCTGGGCGGCAGCAACCTGAACGGTGAAGTCGGTGGTTTCATCGTTGAACACTTCTTCGCCGACCACTTCGAGGCCGAGCTCAGCAGCCTTGGCGATGAAGGTGTCGCGGATACCGATGGAGTACACGTCCGCATTGTTGTAGATCACGAAAACTTTTTCGCCCAGCTTGTGCGATACGATGTATTCTGCGGAAGCAAGGCCCTGGTTCGGGTCCGTGAAGCAGATCTGGAAAATGTTGTTCTTGTCTTCGATGACGGCAGGAGAAGAAGCGGAGGGTGTCACCATGAACACGCGCTCTTCAGCGGCAACCGCGCTGACAGCCTCGCAGGGCTTGGAAGTGGTGGTGCCGAGGATGACCTGGGCGCCTGCGTCCATAGCGGCATTGTAGGCGTTCACGGTCTTTTCAACATTGTGCTCGTCGTCTTCATTGATCAGGGTGATCTGGAATTCGCCGGCAGCATTGATTTCTTCAACAGCGATTTCCGCGCCGTGCAGGGTGGCAAGACCATAGAGAGCGGCAGGACCGGTGGTGGGGCCGATATGCGCAACGCTCAGCGTGACAGCATCTGCCATTGCAGCTACAGAGGTCAGACACAGTGCAAGCGCAAGTGCCAAAGCCAGAAACTTCTTCATGGACAATTCCTCCTAAAAGAAAATGCAATATTCAAACTCTTACGAGAATGTGACATGCATTATACTCACTTTTTTGCCATATTTCTGTTCTCTTCGTGTTTTTTTGCATAAGTGCCGTTTTTCCTGTTGTTCCGGCCGGTTCACCGGCCCTTTCAGGGACCCTTTTTTGTGACCTGCTCACGATTTTTTCCTCAAAAATGTCATAAACACCTGTAAATTTCATCACATCCTTGACAAATTTAGCGGGAAACATGTAAAATATCATTGGATTAGTTTCTTTACCCTGCCTGCTCTGCAGGCGTGGAAGGAGGATGGGCGATACACGCTTCGCCTGTTATGATTGATTATGAAACATAGGCTTTTTGCTCTGCTTCTCTGTGCCGCCGCCCTGTGCGTACTTTTCTGTACTGCCGGCCTGGCCGATGAAGTCAATCCGCTTCGTGTCGCTATGCAGATCAGCCAGAGTGCGTTCACCGAGCCCACGGAGATTACCGTATCCATCCGTGTCTCCAACACCGGAGAGGAAACCCTGCCCGGACCCGTTACCCTGTTTTATCCCAACGGAAAGCAGGTCGAGGAATTCGGGGCTCCGGTTCTTGAAGCAGGCGCTTCCAAATCCTGGAGCGGAACCATCGATGTCACGCAGTCCATGCTCGATTCCGGAAAGATCACCTTCAAGGTAAAGTACTCCATGTACAATGAGGCCGGTGAGCTGGTCAGCAAGTCCCGCAACTTCTCCAAGGAAATCACCTATACCGGCGGCGTGGCCTCCATTGAGGTCAACCGCACCATCACCCCCACCACCGCCGGCAAGGGACAGGAAGTCAGCATCACCTATGACATCGTCAATACCGGTACGCTCGATGTGACCGATGTCACCATTACGGAGAATGCCAGCATTTCCTCTGCCAAGGGGATTATCGAAAAAGTCGCTGCCGGCGAAAAGGGCAGCTATACTTTCAAGGTCACCATGGGCACCAAGGATCTGACAAGCCAGGCCAACATTTCCTACCGCGCCGCCGGCAAGACGGAAACGGCCACCAAGGAAGCCGCGACCATCAAGTATGGTGAGATCAAGCTGAAGGCCACCCTTTCCGCCGACAAGAAGGGCGGCACGCCCGGGGATACCGTCAAGCTGACCCTGAAACTGGCCAACTCCGGAAAAACGGATTACACCAACATTTCTGTCTCGGATGCCACACTGGGCCTTGTCTTCTCCGGCGAAACCGCCGCAGCCGGCAAGACCACCACCCTTGAGAAGGAAGTCACCATCGACGAAACCATTGATTACCAGTTCACCGTGATCGCAACGGATGCCAATGACAGTGAGATTGAGACCGCGTCCAACCGGCTGACCGTCACTTCTGTGCCCGCCGATCAGGCCATTTCGCTGAATGTCTTCGCCGAGGCTGACCGCGATACCGTTTACAGCCCCAACGAGTTTGTGCATTTCAAGGTCTCTGTGACCAACAACTCCACCGTGGATGTCTCCGACGTCTCCGTCTCTGCTTCCGGTGTGACGCTGTACACGTTCCCCTCCATTCTCTCCGGTGAAACCCGTGACTTCACCCGGGATGTCATCATCTCCATGGGCGGCAAGTTCCAGTTCGTTGCAAGCGTTGCCAACCAGCTCAAGGAAACTGTTTCCTTTGAGAGCAACATCCTGACCATCGGCGAAGCCACCCCGACGGCCGTTCCGACCAGCGTCCCGATCGTCACCCCGCCGCAGCCGATCATCAAGCAGCTGCCGACCACCGATGATCTGGATCCCAGCATGACGTCTCTCCAGGAACCCCTGATGACCGCCGGCTATGCGCTGCTGGGACTCTTTGCCCTCGGATTTGTCGTTCTTCTTGCCGCCGGTATCCGCCGCAGCCGCCTGAAGAAGGAATCCGATGCCGCCCTGGATCATCTCGATGAAGGCGGTGCCCGTGATTACAGCCGTCCCGGCTCAACCTTCATGCCGGAGAACGAGGAAGAAAACACCGCGGATAACACCGAATATGCTTCTCAGGAGGAAAACACGGATCCCGCAAACAATGATTCCACACAGGTGTAATGCCTGATTCAGAAGGCCCCGCCGGGATGGCGGGGCCTTTTTTGCAGGAAAAACCGGGTTTGTATCGAACTGTTTCCCTTTGTTGTATAATCTGGTATTCGTCTTGCCGAAAGATGTTCTTGTATCCTTCCGCACTTTGTGCTACAACTCACTCCGCGCACGTTGTGCGCTGCGGGAACCTTTGTTCCCGCCTGTACTTTGTTTCATCATGGAAAGGATACATCTATGTCCCGCACATCAACCAGAAGCCTGACCCAGGGCGATCCCCTGCGTCTGATTCTGACTTTTGCTTCTCCTCTGCTGTTCGGCTTTCTGTTTCAGCAGTTCTACAGTTTTGTTGATACCGCGATTGTCGGCAAGGTCCTTGGCGCCGCCAAGCTCGCTGCAGTCGGTGATACCGGCTCCATCAACTTCCTTGTTCTTGGCTTCTGCCAGGGTGCCTGTGCCGGTTTTTCCATCCCGATTGCCCAGGCTTTCGGTGCACAGGATGAGACCTCCATGCGCCGGTATGTGTCGGCCTCCATCTATCTGAGCGCCGGACTCTCCGTGCTTGTGGCCGTTGTCACAAGCCTTGCATGCCCCTGGATGCTGCGGCTGATGAACACGCCCGAAGAGATCATCGGATCCTCGGTTTCCTACATCCGCATCATCTTCATGGGCATCCCCGTCACCATCCTGTACAACATGGCCAGCGGCATTCTCCGTTCCCTCGGGGACAGCCGGACGCCCGTATATTTCCTGATCCTGGCTTCCCTGGTCAATGTGGTCCTGGACCTCTTCCTGATTCTCGTCCTGAAAATGGATGTGGCAGGGGCCGCGGTCGCTACCCTGATTTCACAGCTGGTCTCCGGGATCGGATGCGTCCTCGTCATGATCCGCCGCTTCCCTGTTCTCCACCTCTCGGCCGAGGACAGAAAACCCGATTTCCGTCTGATGCGGAAGCTCATGATGATCGGTCTTCCCATGGGCCTGCAGTATTCCATCACCGCCATCGGTTCCGTCATTGTCCAGTGGTCGGTCAACGGTCTTGGCGTATTCGCCGTGGCCGCGGTCGCCGCCGGCGGCAAACTGAGCATGTTCTTTGCCTGCGTGTTTGATGCCCTGGCCACCACCATGGCCACCTATGCCGGCCAGAATATGGGGGCAAGGGAAATCACCCGCATTCAGAAGGGTGTGTTTGCCGCCAGTGTCCTCGGGATCGTGTACAGTCTGCTGGCCCTGGTCGTCATCTTTCTTTTCGGACCCGCGCTGCTCGCACTCTTCGTGGATCCCGCCTCGGACCCCGAAGTCCTGCAGATGGCGGTCCGGTATATCCGCTTCAACGGTCTGTTCTACATTCCGCTGATGTTTGTCAACGTACTCCGGCTTTCCATTCAGGGAATGGGGTATACCAAGATTGCCATGCTTGCCGGCGTCTTTGAGATGATCGCCCGCACGCTCGTTGCACTCTTCCTGGTCCCCGCGCTCGGGTTTACCGGTGCCTGCCTGTCCAACCCGGCTGCCTGGATTCTGGCCAACCTCTTCCTCTTCCCCTGCTATATCCGCGTCATCCGCGCTGTCCGCGACCGCCTGCATGTGCCTTCGCTGCCGGCCCGTATGCCGTTCCTGCGCAAGGAGGATCAAGATGCGCATTCTCTTTCTCGCCGATCTGCACGGAAACATGATTGCCGCACGTGCCATGGAAAGCGTCATTCGGGAAATCTCGCCTGATGACATCTGGTTCCTCGGAGATGCCGTCGGCAAGGGCCCCGAGAGTGCAGAGACCTGCGACTGGGTCCGTGAACACTGCCGTCACTTCATCGGCGGAAACTGGGACTACGGCATTGGCGGCCGGGAATTTCCCGCCGATGCCTATTACTGGGACCAGCTTGGTCCCGAACGCATGGCATGGCTGAACGCCCTGCCCCGGGAAGCCGAGCTTCTCTTCTCCGGAATCCGCTTCCGTCTTTTCCACGGTCGGCCTGTGACCGGCCTTCTGCAGTCGGACTCTGACAAGCAGCTCCTTGAAGCCGTCTTTCAGACGCCGGAGGGGACCTTCGGCGGAGCCATTTTCGCCGACAGCCACCGGCCCTTCTTCCGGACGTTTTCCTGCGGATATCTCATGAATACCGGAAGCGTCGGCAACAGCATGGGCATACCCAACGCACACGCGCTTCTTCTGGAAGGCTGTCCGGGTCCGGAAAGGAAGCCCCTGCTCAGCACGGTGATCTGTGTTCCCTATGACAATGAAGCTGCCGCGGAGATCGCGCGGCGCGACCCGGGTCTTCCCAGAAAAGAAGCCTACATCCGGGAGGTTCTCACCGGTATCTACTCGCGATAAGCCAGCCGGCACACGGAGGTGTCTGTATGAAACGTTCTGTCATCCTGCTCGCGATGCTGCTCGTCCTTCTCGCCTGCCTTCCTGCCCTTTCCGAAGACCTTCCGGTCTTTCTTCTGGAGCAGGACGGAGCCCCTGTCGGATCAGCCGTGCTTTTCGGATCGGAAAACACGCTTCTGACCACGATCCCTGTCCCCTCCACGGAGGGCCTGTATGTGCTTTCCGGTGAGGAAAAAGTGCCTGCGGAGATTTTCCCGGATCAGGATCAGCTGCTGTCCCTCGTGCTCACGGAAACCGCACTTCCCGGAACCCCCATGGAACTTGGTCAGGTTTCCCTCACCGGTCTTGAAGCTTCCGGATTTCTCCCGGACGGGGCCATTACCCAGAGCGAATGCCTCCATGTGGCGTATCTCACACAGCCTGCCGGCCTGACGCTCAGTGCGGACGCCCTGCTTCTGCCCGGCGCCGTGCTGACCAATGGTGACGGTGAGCTGTGCGGTCTGGTCGCCGCTTCCCTGGGCGAAGGCGTGGGCCGTTATTTCGCCCTGAGCAGTGCGGAAATCTATGCGCGGTTGACCGAGGAAGACACCGGCATCTCCTCTTCGGAAGTTTCCTATATCCAATATACAGCCACCGTGGAGGGCAGCCACGTGCACCTCGACTGGTCCGAAGCACCCGAAGCCCGGGAAGACGGCATCTACTGCGTGTACTGCTCCGACCTCGGCAACACCTATTACACTTACCAGATCGGCACGGAATGCACCGATGACTTCCCCGTCGTTCCCGGCCGGACCTATCGTTTCTATGTCCGGGAGCTTGCCTCCGAAGAGGACGACGCCTTTGTCCCCGGTTTCCCGGACGAAGGCGAACCGATCAGCATTCCTTCCGGCGGCACCTTCACCCGCTATGGATTCCGGGACCTGGAGGTTTTCCTGGCTTGTCTCGGTGAAAACGAGACGGTTCCTGAAACCACCATTCTTTCCCCTTTCACGGATTATGCAAACGTCTTTACCCACCCCGGCGTGTCGCTCTATCTGCAGGTTTCCAGCACCTATGAGGTGACGGAAGAAAGCTATGCGGATCTGACCTGTGCGCTCCTTGCGCCGGACGGAACCTGCTATTCCATGCAGAGCGGGTACATCTTTGCACCGGAATACATGCCGAAGGACTCCTGGCACATGGAGATCACCGAACTGTTCGATGAATGCTTCCAGTCCGTGGGCGGACCCAGCGGAACGTATCGTCTGCAGTATTTCCTGGACGCAGAGCTTGCGACGGAAATCACCTTTGAGGTTCCGTAAAGACACAGACAAAAAAAGATCATCCCGGCGCTTCTGCCTGGATGATCTTTTTTGTGTGTCTTAATAGGAAATGGTTTCCCCGGTCAGGTTTTTCCATGTACTGCGGATCGTGTTCTGGTTGGCCACACCGTATTTCGGGTCGTTCTGTTCGCATTCGCTCATGGTTCTCAGGAAGTGAACACACAGATGCCCGTCAAAATTGTTCGAGCTGATGGATCCGCTCAGATGCGGCATGTCATGGGTCGCAGCGATCGTCCAGATGCCGCTGGGCAGCCGGACATACACCGCCTTCTGATTCCACGTGTTCACCCCGCCGAACGCCTTGAGCATGTTGGCGGTGTCTTCCGCGGTCAGCGGTTCGGAGTCCGCATGCCGGCCCAGGGAATAAAGCCGCAGGGTCCAGGAAATTTTGGAAACCGGTTCATAGACCAGAATGGTCTGACCGGAGCGGATGGTCGGCTTGATATCGTTGAACCAGTGCAGCAGCTGGAGGGTGACCCGCTCAGAACCGACCGTCACCGTGGCCGTTTTGCCCGACAAACCCGATGCCGTGACGGTGGCCGGTTTTGGCGTGGCTGTCGGAGCAGGGGTTGCCGCAGGGGCTGCCGTAGGGACTGCAGCCGCCACGGCGCTTCCGGAATAGACCCGTGTCTGCGTCTTTTCCCCGGCCACGCCGTCGGCCGTCAGGCCGTTCCGTTTCTGGAAAGCCGTCACAGCAGCCTTCGTCACAGCGTCATATGTCCCGGTGACATTGACGGTATAGGACAGATTCTTCAGGGCGGTCTGGAGACGGGTGACATCCGTTCCGGTGGATCCGACCGTCAGATTCCGGTAGGTATTCGACGTATTTGCCGCAGCGCTGGCTTTTTCCACTGCCTGCGCAATCGCGGCCTTTGTCTTGGGTCCGGCGACACCGTCCACGCTCAGGCCGTGTTCCCTCTGGAACTGCTCCACCGCGGCCTGCGTTCCGGAGCCGAAATTCCCGTCTACACCCTTTGTGTAGTAGCCGAGTGTTTTCAGCTGCGTCTGCAGTTCGGACACGGCACTTCCGGTCATACCCGGTGCCAGTGTGCCTTCCCGGTAGGTTGTTTCCGGGGGAGCCTGGACAGAAGGAGCCGCGGTTGTGGTCGGAATGACGGAAACCGGTCCTGCGGATTTCAGTGCTTCCATCCTTGCCAGCGTGTTTTTTCCGGCCACGCCGTCCGCACTCAGGCCCTGGGCCTTCTGAAAACTGCTGACCGCGGTTTTGGTTTTCGCGCCGTATTTTCCGTCAATCTTGCCCACGGAATAGCCCAGCTGAAGCAGGGCGTTCTGCAGGAGCACCACACGGGTGCCTGTGGAACCCGGATAGATGGAGGCATAGTTGCCGCCAAAGAAAGATCCGTCCGATGCGGTCACGGCGGCGGATGAAGAGGTGGAAACGGAGGAGGTCCCTGTGTTCGGCACGGCCGGCACAGGCGCCGGTGCCGCGGTCACCGTGACACCTTCTGCCAGCTGATAGAGCAGTTCTCTTGTCCGTGTACCGGCAATTCCGTCCACGGAAAGACCATGCTTTTTCTGAAATCTGCGTACCGCATTCTCCGTATAGGCGCCATAGGAACCATCCAGTTTCCCGACGTTATATCCCAGCCTGTCAAGCGCTGTCTGGACTCTCAGGACTTCTTCGCCTTTGTCCCCGTAGGTCAGACCGCCTGCAGGTGTCATTGCAGAGGCCGCGGAAAGGTTGACAAGAAGCACTGCGGCCAGCAGAAAAGCCAGTATCTTTTTCAAGCAGACGTCCCCCTTTCAGAGATTTAACGATAGAATACCATAATTTCATCCTTTTGTGACAAAATTTCACAGATTTGTTTCAAAAAGGCGCAAACTTTCTTCCGGTTTGTCAATAATGCATTCCGCTCCGGCCTCTTCCAGCTCCCGGCGCTCACGGAAACCCCAGGTCACCCCCACCGCGTGCATTCCTGCATTCCTGGCACAGGTGATATCCACCGAGGTGTCCCCGAGATACAGGATTTCTTCCGGACGGAGCCCTGCCTCCGCCGCGGTTTCCAGTGCTGCCAGGGGATCCGGCTTGAGCGGGACACCGGTTCGCTGACCACGGACCACCGTGAAGATCTCTTTTCCGAAATAATGCCAGATCACATGCTGCGTGTCCGCATCCGGCTTGTTGGAAAGCACCATGCAGACCATGTTCCGTGCCTTCAGGGCCTCCAGCAGCTCCGGAATCCCGGGGTAAGGTGCCGACACCACCTGGTTGTGGGTCTCATAGTAGGCCTGATAATCCGCCAGGACAGCCTCCATCAGGTCCTTGCGGTCCCCCACGGCCCGGTCCGCAAGGACGCGCGCTCCGTTCCCCACCATATAGCAGTAGTCCCGGACCGGATACTCCTTCAGACCGTGCAGCCGCAGGGAGCGGTTCATTGCATTGGCAATGTCTTCCAGGGTATTGACCAGCGTTCCGTCCAGATCAAACAGAAAGCCCTTTATCATGCTGTTTCCCCCATTCATGAAAAAAACCGGCTGCTTTTCGCAGCCGGATGTTTTTTACGCCTTTACCAGTTCCACAAGCTTTGCAAAACCGGCGGGATCATTCACGGCCAGGTCAGCAAGCATCTTGCGGTTCATGTCAATGTTCTTCTTCTTCAGACCATTGATGAAAGTGGAATAGCTCATGCCATTCATACGGGCAGCAGCGTTGATACGGACGATCCACAGACGGCGGAAATCACGCTTGCGCAGTCTGCGTCCAATATATGCATAGCGAAGGGAACGGCGTACCTGTTCTGTAGCAGCGCGATACTGCTTGGACTTAGCACCCCAGTAACCCTTTGCCAGCTTCATTACCTTACGGCGTTTTTTCTGAGCATTGACAGCTCTCTTAATACGTGCCATGGTTTTTTTCCTCCTTGCCAGCCAAAGGGCTTATTTATAGGGCAACAGCTTACGAATAGTACGGGCTTCTTCCTTGTTATCAACAATCCCGTCAGCGCGGAGATGGCGGGTCCTCTTGGTGGTCTTGAGCCGAACCTGATGGTTGGCGTTCATCTGCTTATGCTTGACGATACCAGTCTTGGTAAATGAGAAGCGCTTGGCAGCACCACGATGCGATTTCTGCTTAGGCATAGGGTGTTCCTCCTTCCTTAGTTCGTCTGCAGCTTTCTGCAGACAGATCCATTTATCCTCAGGCTTCCTGGGAAGCCTTTTTCTCCTTGTCGGCAGCTTCTCTGTTTGCCTTCTTTTCAGCAAAAGAAGCTTTGGCTGACTTCGGAGCCAGGACCATAATCATGTGACGGCCATCCATGGTGGGTCTGCGTTCCACAACGCTGACATCCTTGCAACGTTCTGCAAAGTCCTGCATAACCTTGCTGCCAATTTCGCTGTGCGTAATCTGGCGGCCGCGGAAACGTATGGATACTTTCACTTTGTCTCCGCCATCCAGGAATTTGATGGCCTGCTTTGCTTTGGTCAGCACATCGTTTTCCTCAATCGTGGCAGAAAGCTGCACTTCCTTGACTTCGACGACCCGCTGATTCTTGCGATTTTCGCGTTCTCGTCTTGACTGCTCATAACGGTATTTGTCATAGTCGAGCAGTTTGCATACCGGCGGCTTGGCCGTAGGCTGAATTTTCGCCAGGTCATACCCACGTTCTTCAGCAAGTTCCAGAGCCTTCTGTGTCAGCATGACACCCAGCTGTTCGCCGTTTTCATCAATCAGACGAACTTCGCGGTCGCGAATCTCTTCATTGATCATCAGCTCGAAAGCGATACCCATACACCTCCCAATATCCCGCACAACAAAAGCGGCGGGTAACCTACCCGCCGCGTCATTGCGTCATCATATTCCCATGCTTCATGGAAATTATGCCATAAACCCGGCAACGTACGTCACACAAGGTGAGGGGCGGGCAAGCCTCTACTTCGAACAGATGGTAGACTACCACGCATTTGAATTTCTGTCAAGGACTTTTTTTCTGCAATTGACTTGTTTTCATGCACATGCTACAATCACTTGATTTTTCTGGAAGGAAGCATGTATTTTGGATATTCTGGAATTACTGGGGATTGCCATCGGGCTGAGCATGGATGCCTTTGCTGTCTCCCTCTGCAAGGGACTGGCCGCCGGAAAGGCAAAACCGTCCCATGTTCTCTGTGTCGGCCTCTATTTCGGCGGTTTTCAGGCTCTGATGCCCCTGATCGGCTATCTGGTCAGCAGCCTGTTTACAAGCTTTATCTCCTCCGTTGCCGCATGGATCGCCTTTCTGCTCCTTGTCCTGATCGGCGGAAACATGATCCGTGAAAGCCTGCAGCCGGAGGAAGAGGACTCCATGAATGCCTCTTTTGCCCCGAAGGCCATGATTCCCCTGGCTGTAGCCACCAGCATTGATGCCCTGGCCACCGGGGTTGCCTTCGCTGCCCTGGATGTCCGGATTCTTCCCACCTGTGCTGTCATCGGTGTCACCACGTTTCTGCTCTCCGGTGTTGGTCTGTACCTTGGCGTTACCTTCGGAAGCCGTTTCCACAAAAAAGCCGAGATCTTCGGCGGCGTGGTTCTGATTCTGATTGGTCTGAAAATTCTTCTGGAACATCTCCTCTGATACGGCCGTTCACGGCTGGTTCCA
>JAEEGL016704568.1_pt1 | contig 17401 bp, 15 predicted proteins | sample 9134231 | NCBI WGS metagenome assembly JAEEGL01 (sample SAMN16246548, study PRJNA631951) | gut metagenome | biome: gut microbiome; feature: rumen; material: fiber-attached | host: Bos | place: Iran: Karaj | collected 2018-10
CGGAGAGGAAATCCTTCAAACCGTAAAGCGCCACGCCGCCATGCTCTGTGAGGAAAAGGGAGAATACATAGCCGTAAGGGAGATGCGCAAGCACATCGGCTGGTACACCCAGGGACTTCGGAACGCCGCTTCCATGCGCAGGGAAGTCTGCACCATTACGGAGTATCCGGCCCTGATGGACTTCCTTGATCGTCATTTTGTTATTTCTTGACGGAGCAAGTGAAAATGAGTATACTTTATGAGTTGAACACGGGGGAGTAAGCTGATCCCGGCATCAGACTTAAGAAAGAAGGCAGGAAAATGGAAACGGAAAAAAAGAATATCTTAACATACGAAAGCCTCAAGAAATACGAGGAAGAGCTTCATGATCTGAAGGTGGTAAGACGCCGTGAGGTGGCTCAGAAGATCAAGGAAGCAAGGGAACAGGGAGACCTGTCCGAAAATGCCGAATACGATGCAGCCATGGATGAACAGCGGGACATCGAAGCCCGGATCGAAAAACTGGAGAACATCCTGAAGAATGCGGAGATCGTTGACGAAGACGAGATCAGCACGGATGTGGTAAGCATCGGCTGCGTGGTCAGGATCCGGGATATGGAACTGAAGGAAGATCTGGAATACAAGATCGGCGGTTCCACCGAGGCAAATGCCTTAAAGGGAATGATCTCCAACGAGTCTCCCGTAGGCGCTGCCCTCATCGGAAAGAAAGCCAAGGATACGGTAACGGTAGAGACACCTGCGGGTGCCATCAAGTATAAGATCCTCGAGATCAGGAAAGCAAATTGATATGGCTGACAATCAGAATGCACAACAGGATTTAAATCAGATCTTAAAGGCAAAAAGGGAGAAACTCTCTGCTCTGCAGGAAGCGGGCAGAGATCCTTTTGTTATTACGAAATATGACCAGACCCATCATTCTCTGGATGCCGTGGCCGAATACGAGGCCCTGGAAGCAAAGCTTCTTGCCGGGAAGGAAGATGCGGAATACGAAGAGAAGCGCTCCATCATGGATGCTTCTCCCATTTCCGTCAGCGTTGCCGGACGGATCATGTTAAAGCGGGTCATGGGCAAGGCTTCCTTTATCAATGTACAGGATAAGCAGGGTGCCGTACAGGTTTATGTGGCCAGGGACAGCCTGGGAGAAGAACCCTATGCGGAGTTCAAGAAATATGACGTGGGCGACATCGTGGGCGTAAAAGGCTACATGTTCCGGACCCAGAAGGGTGAGATCTCCATCCACGCTTCCGGGACGGTACTTCTGTCCAAGAATCTCCAGCCCCTCCCGGAAAAATACCACGGCCTTACCAACACGGATCTGCGTTATCGGCAGCGCTATACGGATCTCATCATGAATCCCGAGGTGAAGGATACCTTTATCAAGCGGTCCAGGATCATCTCCGAGATCCGGAAATATCTGGATGCACAGGGCTTTATGGAAGTAGAGACCCCCATGCTGGTATCCAATGCCGGCGGTGCCGCGGCCAGACCCTTCCTGACTCATTTCAATGCATTAAATGAAGACTTAAAGCTCCGGATCTCTCTGGAGTTGTACTTAAAGAGACTGATCGTCGGGGGCCTGGAGCGGGTCTACGAGATCGGACGGGTATTCCGGAACGAAGGTGTGGACACCAGACACAATCCGGAATTCACCCTGATGGAACTGTATCAGGCCTATACCGACTATAACGGCATGATGGAACTGACGGAGAACATGTTCCGTCATCTGGCACAGACCGTTCTGGGGACCACGAAGTTTAAGTACGGCGATATCGAGCTGGATTTCGGAAAGCCCTTTGAGCGGATCACCATGGCGGAAGCCGTAAAGAAATATGCGGGTATCGATTTTGACGATCCTGCTCAGGTTCCGGATGACGAAGCCGCAAAGAAGCTTGCGAAGGAGCGGGGTATTGAATTTGAAGAGTTCCATACCAAAGGAAATATCCTGAACCTTTTCTTTGAAGAATACTGTGAGGAGAAGCTCATCCAGCCTACCTTTGTCTGCGACCATCCCATTGAGATCTCTCCCCTTACCAAGAAAAAGCCCGGCTATGACGGACATGTGGAGCGGTTTGAACTCTTTGTCAACGGATGGGAGATGTGTAATGCCTATTCCGAGCTCAACGATCCCATCGATCAGAGGGAACGGTTCAAGGCCCAGGATGCGGCAGCGGCAGCAGGCGACGAAGAAGCCGAGCACACGGATGAGGATTTCCTGAATGCCCTTGAGATCGGCATGCCTCCTACGGGGGGTATCGGATACGGAATTGACAGACTTGTCATGTTACTGACGGACAGCCCCGCCATTCGTGACGTTTTACTGTTTCCCAGTCTCAAGTCTCAGGGCGGTTCCGGTAAGACCGGAGAAAGTGCCGGCGTATCCGCACAGGAAGATTATTTCGGCACGGCTTCGGAACCCATTGATTTTGCCAAGGTTGCCATCGAGCCTCTCTTCGAGGATGCGGTGGATTTTGAAACATTCAGCAAGTCCGATTTCAGAGCCGTAAAGGTAAAGGAATGCATAGCGGTACCAAAGTCCAAGAAACTCCTGCAGTTTACCCTGGACGACGGCACGGGGACGGATCGCACCATCCTTTCCGGGATCCATGCCTTCTATGAACCCGAGGATCTGAAGGGGAAAACCCTTATCGCCATCACCAATCTCCCCCCCAGGGCCATGATGGGCATCGAGTCCAACGGTATGCTCCTTTCCGCCATTCATACGGAAGAAGGGGAGGAGAAACTTCATCTGCTCATGGTGGATCCTCATATTCCTGCGGGCGCAAAACTGTACTGATGGGATGAGGTAAATTGATCGATCATTTACACGGCGTACCGGATGCGGTACGCCGTGTTTCCTGTGTTATGACCTTTTTTTCGTTTGGCCGAATTCACATTACGACCACAGAGATGAGGGAGCGGTATATTATACATCCCCTGTTGCTCGGATGTGATATAATGAGCCTATGACAAAATTCAACAGGACAAAAAAATACCTGGTCCTGGCAGCCATTTTCCTGCTCATTGTCAATGTTTCCCTGGGCATCATCCTTACCAGACAGTCAAGTAATGCCATGAAGGCCCTTATGAAGGGCAGGATGCTGGATGTTTCCAATACTGCCGCGTCCATGATCGACGGGGATGTCTTAAGGGACATTACCGCGGAGGATAAGGATACGGAAGGATACAGACAGATCCTGAAGTCCCTGACTTATTTCCAGGAAAACATCGATCTGAAATATATTTACTGTATCCGGGATATGGGAAACAGGGAGTTTATCTTTACCGTGGATCCCACAGTGTTGGACCCTGCCCCCTTCGGGGAATCCGTGGTCTATACGGATGCCCTGTATGAGGCAAGTCTCGGGCACGCCTCCGTTGACAGGGAATCCTATACCGATGACTGGGGTAGATTTTACAGCGCCTATTCGCCTGTCTTTGATTCCGCAGGAAAGGTTGCCGGCATCGTGGCGGTTGATTTCAGCGCGGAATGGTATGAACGGCAGGTGGCCGGCCAGATCTGGGCTGTTGTCATCATCACCTGTCTTTCCCTTTCCTTGGGACTTGCCATCGTGCTCATGATCGTTTCCAGATCCAGAAAGAGATACCGTATGCTCATGGAGGAACTGAACAGTCTTTCCGATGGCATCGAAACCCTTGCAAACGAACTGTCCGACGGCGAATGGACGGAGGGCGCGGAACTCCTTCATGAGGATATGGAGAGGATCTCCGCCTCTTTCGATGAAGTGACCGCCCTGGGAGAAAAGATCCGTTCTCTCCAGGTCTACATGAGCATTCAGATCGACCGTGTAAGCTCCAAAGCCTACAGGGACGGTCTTACGGGATTGGAAAACCGCACGGCCTACAATGAATATATTTCCGTACTGAACCGGCAGATCGAGAACCGTACCGCCGACTTTTCCGTTGCCATGTTCGATATCAACGGACTGAAGGTGGTAAACGACCGGCAGGGGCACGAAAAAGGAGACCGGCTCATCGTAAAGGCATCGGAACTTTTAAATGAGGCTTTTCACGGAGAAAGGATCTTCCGCATCGGCGGGGACGAGTTCGCCGTGATCCTGGGCTGCATCGGGGAACAGGCACAAAGGGCCATGGCCGGATATGAGAAGGTTCTGAAAGATAAGGGTACCGATGAAAAGGGTCGTGTCATCATGTCATCCGGGTTCTCCGCTTTTGACGTGGACACCGACAGTACCTATCAGGATCCCTTCTCCAGAGCGGATCAGCTGATGTACGACCATAAAAAGGCTTTCCATGAGCAGTTCCCGGATGACGGGGAATAGATCTCAGGGACCGTAGGATGAAAGTGTCTTGACAATATATATTGCGCGAAATATAATATCGCAAAAGAAGTATTTTTTTCGCAAAAGGAGGAAAAACGATGAAATTTGCTGTAAGATATTACACGAAAACAGGAAATACAAAACGGCTTGCGGAAGCCATCGCAAAGGAACTGGGGGTAGAAGCCCTGCCCATCAGCGAACCCGTGGAGGAGCCCGTGGATTATCTGTTCCTGGGGAATTCCTACTATGCCTTTACCATCGATCCCGAGGTCAGGAACTTTGTAGCATCCCTGGACAGCACGAAGATCGGTAAGATCGTGAATTTCGGTTCCGCCGCCATGATGAACTCCACCAGGAAAAAGGTGAAGGTTGAAGCGGACAAGGTGGGAATCCTCATGGACGAAAAAGAATTCCACTGCAAAGGGGAGTTCAAAGGACTTCATAAGGGCAGACCCGATGAGAACGATCTGAAGGCTGCAGCGGAGTTCGCAAGCCAATATAAATAGGAGCTTATGAACAAAAACTACAACAGGACCAGGATCGCCTGCTATTTCGGATTCGTCACCCAGGCCATTACGGCGAATTTTGCGCCTCTTCTGTTCCTTATGTTTTACAGAACATACGGAATCTCTCTGGGGAAGATCGCCATGATCTCCACCACCTTTTTTATCACGCAGCTGGTGGTGGATCTGCTGTGCGTGAAACTGGCAGACAGGATCGGTTACAGGATCAGTATCGTCGCTTCCGAGATCTTATCGGCAGCAGGTCTGATCCTGCTTTCATTTCTTCCGGATCTTCTGCCGGATCCCTATGTGGGGATCCTTTTGTCTACGGTGGTGTATGCCGTGGGCAGCGGCCTCATTGAGGTGCTGTGCAGTCCCATCATCGAAGCCTGTCCTTTTGACAACAAGGCCGGGATGATGACCCTGCTGCATTCCTTTTACTGCTGGGGTGCCGTGGGCGTGGTGCTGTTGTCCACTCTGTTCTTCCACGTTTTCGGTATCGAAAGATGGAGGATCCTTGCTCTGCTCTGGGCATTGATCCCTTTTCTGAATACCTTTAATTTTCTCACCTGTCCCATCGAATCCGTCACCAGGGAAGAGGGAGGCATGAAGCTCCGGGAACTCCTGAGGCGGAAACTGTTCTGGATCTTCATCATTCTCATGATCTGCGCCGGAGCCTGTGAGATCTCCATGGCACAGTGGGCTTCTTCCTTTGTGGAAGCATCCCTCCATGTGTCAAAGAGTGTGGGGGATCTGGCGGGTCCCTGCGCCTTTGCGCTTTTTATGGGGATCAGCAGAGTCCTTTACTCGAAGTTCGGGGAGAAATGGAATCTTACGGTCTTTATGCTGATCTCAGGGATCCTGTGTCTTGTAAGCTATCTCATGGCTTCCCTTTCGAGCCTCAGTGTCTTCGGACTCATCGGATGCATGCTCTGCGGATTTTCCGTGGGGATCATGTGGCCGGGGTCCATCAGTATCTCTTCCGCAAAGATGCCCAACGCAGGTACCGCCCTGTTTGCGTTTCTGGCCCTGGCGGGAGATCTGGGAGGGGCTCTGGGACCTGCCCTTGTGGGGAATGTTTCCCAGCGTGCAGGGGATGACCTGAGGATGGGGATCCTTGCGGGCATCGTATTCCCCATCGTCCTCATCGGATGCGTACTGATCCTGAACCGTCCGGAACACCGGATGGACAGCTACGAAATATCGGAGAAAGAATGAAAGAGATCACACCGGAAGAATTGCATAGTCTTGAGAAAGATTCCTACATCCTCATTGACATCAGGGATGAAGGGCTCAGAGACTACGGGATGATCCCGGGAGCCACGGCCCTTGACTTTGAGGCGGAGCCGGAGGAGATCAAGGAGCGGATCGGACTGCTTCCGAAAGACAGGAAACTCATTTTTTACTGTGAAGTGGGAAGAAAGACAAGAGATCTTGAGGAGGACCCCTGTTTATCCGGGTTTGACTGCTACAGCCTGGAAGGGGGCTATATCGGATACATCAGATCTTCCATGGCAAGGGAAGAAGATCCGGATGCAAGACGGCAAAAGGCGGAAGAAAGTATCCGGAAGAAATTCCACAAGCAGTTGTTCACCCCCTTTGCCAAAGCCTGCAAGACCTACCGGCTCATCGAAGAAGGAGACCGGATCGCCGTCTGCATCTCCGGCGGCAAGGATTCCATGCTCATGGCAAAGCTCTTTCAGGAGATCCAAAAGCACAGACAGTGTCATTTTGAACTGGTATTTCTGGTGATGGATCCCGGATATAACGAAGACAACAGGGCATTGATCGAAAGCAATGCCAAAGCCCTGGGGATTCCCGTTACCCTGTTTGAGAGCGATATCTTTGATGCGGTGGATACCATTGAGAAAAATCCCTGCTACCTCTGCGCCAGGATGCGGCGAGGATATCTCTACAGCAGGGCAAAGGCACTGGGCTGCAATAAGATCGCCCTGGGCCATCATTACGACGACGTGATCGAGACCATTCTCATGGGGATGCTCCACGGAGCACAGATCCAGACCATGATGCCCAAGCTGCACAGCACGAATTTCGAAGGGATGGAACTGATCCGGCCCATGTATCTGGTACGGGAGAGTGATATCTGTGCCTGGCGGGATTACAACGGCCTGCATTTTCTGCAGTGTGCCTGCCATTTCACGGATACCTGTTCCACCTGTCATGAGGACGGTACCACCTCATCCAAGCGGCTGGAGACCAAGAAACTCATTGCCGCTCTGAAAAAAGAAAATCCCTATGTGGAAGCCAACATTTTCAAGAGCGTTGAAAACGTGAATCTGAATACCCTCATCGGGTACAAAAAAGACGGCGTCCGTCACCATTTCCTGGAAGAATACTGATCGTTATCCAACGGCCGGTTTTTTGCCCACCGTCAGCACGATCCCGATCACAAGCAGGGTCTGGATTGCGATGGCTATGACGGGGGTATGCATGAATCCCGCAATGAGGTAACCTGCTCCGCATACCGCGGCCACCACGGTGGCATAGGGGAACTGGGTCTCCACATGCCGGATATGTTTGCATTCCGCTCCTGTTGAAGCCAGAATGGTGGTGTCCGAAATGGGAGAGCAGTGATCTCCGTATACGGAACCTGCCAGTGTGGCCCCCAGGGCGGGAATGAGCAGTGCGGAAGCACCGTCCGCTTCACAGATCATGGTGACGATGGGGATGAGCATTCCGAAGGTTCCCCAGCTGGTACCCATGGAGAAACTCATGAGTGCGGCGATCACGAAGATGAGGAAGGGCAGGAAGCCCAGGGGAAGGTTGGAACCGCTGACAAAGCCGGAGATGAAGATCCCGGTGCCGATGAGCTGACGGCAGACCCCTCCGAGACTCCAGGACAGGATCAGGATCAGCATGGGAGGTACGATACTTCCGATGCCGGAAACGATACATTCCATAAATTCTTTCGGTTTCATGAGTTTTCTGGGGAGATACAGGAGCATGGCCGTAAGGAGTCCCGCAAAAGCACCCAGGGAAAGACCCGCTGTGGGATTGTATCCGATGGCTTCCGAGAAGCTTGTGCCTTCAAAGAAACCGCCCACATAAGCCATGCCCAGGATGGCACATACGATGAGCACCAGAATGGGAAGCACCAGATCCATCACATGTCCTTTTGCTTCCTGAGGATCCGTCTTTGCTTCATCCGGATCGCTTTGGAGGAGTTCCTCCTCCGCTTTTTTCATGGGACCGAAATCCCTGCCCGTAAAACTGATCATGAATACCATGAGTATGGTCATCAGTGCGTAAAAGTTATAGGGAATGGTGGAGAGAAAAACATGAAATCCGTTCTTTTCGCTGACCTCACTTGCCACCGCCACGGCCCAGCTTGAGACGGGAGCGATGATACACACCGGTGCCGCCGTGGCATCGATGATATAAGCCAGTTTTTCTCTGGAGATACGGAGCCTGTCCGTAATGGGACGCATCACGGTTCCCACGGTGAGGCAGTTAAAGCCGTCATCGATAAAGATCAGAACCCCCAGAAGAGAGGTTGCGAAAGCCGCCGCCCGTTTGCTCTTCAGCTTTTTCCCGGCCCACCTGCCGTAGGCCTGACTTCCTCCGGATCGGGATACCAGACTGACCACAGCCCAAAGCAGGGCAAGAAAGATGATCATATAGGCATTGTCCGCGATCTTGCTGTACATCATATCAAAGGTCATGGCTGCCGCGGATACGATGCTCCCGCCGCTTGCCACAGCGTAGATGAGCATGCCGGAGGTAATTCCGATGAACAGGGAAGAGTAGACTTCTTTGGTGATCAGTGCCAGAGCGATGGCGATGATGGGCGGCAGTATGGAAAGCCACCCGGTTTCTATCATGATAAATTCCATTCCGATTCCCCTCTTTGTGTGGTCGAAGGCTTTTGATCTTGCTTGGTATCATATTATATTTCGCAAAATGTATTATGTCAAGAATAACAGATGAGGGGCATTTGGGGGATAAACATGGTATAATGGAACCCGGATGATCTGTCGGATCATATTGGGATGGGAAAGCAGATCCCTTAGGACCAATACAGGAGGAGATAACATGAAAAAACAACTGATGATCGTGCTGATAGTGCTGACCCTTTTATCCCTGAGCGGATGCGGGATCGCAAGAAATATCCTGGAAAGGAAGCTTGGGGCAAATGATACGGAAACGGAGGAAGTTTCGGCAGAAGTCAATGTTCCGGAGCAGCCTGCGGAAGAAGTAAAAGAAGAACCCAAAGAAGAGATCAAAGAGGAAATTCCCGAAGAGCCGGTTGAGGAAGAGGTTCCCGCAGAGCCCTGGAAGGATGTATACCTGGCACTTCTGGAAGAGGAAATATCCGCGGAACCGCAGGATAACGAATACGGCAATCCCATTGAGTTCAGTAACTACTGGCTCTACGATATCGATAAGAACGATGTTCCCGAACTGATCCTGAAAACGGGAACCTGCGAAGCGGATTATTACGGGACCGTCTATACCTGTAAGAACGGGGAAGCCCTGGAAGTGGGCGGTTTCTATCTGGGACATGCCAATCTGGGCACCTGTCCCGACGAAAACGGGGTTCTGCTCAAGAACGGGCACATGGGATATTCCGCGACATACAAATACACTCTGGAAAACGACAAACTCTCCGATGAGGAGATGCTCTTTGAAGAAGATCTGAGTCAGAAGATGTATAACGACGACAGTGTCTGGTATACCCCGATCAGTGAGATCGTTCCCGGGGCCTTCAGTCTTGCGCCCTACTATCCCAATTCCTTCTTTGCTGTTGAGGCCTACGACGAGATCACGGCAATACAGAAGGGAGAGCTGAAGTTCGATACTTCGAAGGCATCCTATCCGGAGGATGATCCCGAGTTCTACAACAAAGTGATGGAGGAGAGCAGGGAAGTGATCTCGGTGCCGCTGGATGTCTTCGTGACAAACCCCGGAAAGGTGAACTTTAAGGAAATGCTGGAGCCCGGTACCATAGACGAATATCTGACCGAGCCCATGATCATACAGAACAGTTATGAGACGGATGTGGACGGCGACGGCATCATCGAATGCATCCTTTATCTGGGATCCGGTCAGTCGGATTATGCCAATAACCGGGTGATCCTTAAAGGGGAAAACGGCAAGGTATATGCTTATCTGGATGCATATCCGGGAGAAACGGAAGTGACTCCGGAGGGCGTTTTCCTTCAGGATGAAAGCTACAACCCGGATTATGCCATGCGTGTGCTCTTGGACGGAGAGGACGGCTGCGAATATTCCATTCCGAAGCCGTAAGACCTACCGGTATTTCATCCGGTAAACCAATGCTTCATAGGGCGAGAGCAGAAATCCTCCTTCGGGCAGGATGATGCTTTCGCCTTCTTTGTGTTTTGACGGATAATTGGTCAGAACCAGTTCCGCTTTATGATGCCGGAATTTCTTCGGCAGAAGGAAGGGAAGGGGTTCTTTTGCAAAGGAGCAGAGAATTAGATAACTGATGTTATCTAATCTCCGTTCGTACAGATAGACGTAAGGATGTCCGGGAACATATTCCCGGTAGGAACCGTAGAGCAGGGTTCTGCTTTGGCTCCGAAGTGTGATGCATCTGCGGTAATAATTCAGGATGCTGTCCGGTTCGAACTGCTGCTTTGCCACATTGATCCGTTTATAGTTCGGGTTCACGTAGAACCAGGGCTTGTGATCGGAGAAACCGGCGTACTTTGTGCCGTCCCACTGCATGGGGGTCCGGGCGGAATCCCGGCTGGAAAAATGGATCCGTTTCAGCCGCCGGCTTTCGTCATCCTTCAGATGGTAGGTATAATAATTGGTCCTGGAAGATACATCCATATACTGGTCGATGGAACGGAGACGGATATTGGTCATGCCGATCTCCTGCCCCTGATAGATAAAGGGTGTTCCCCGGAGGAACAGATATGCCGTGGCAAGGGCGGTGCCGCTTTCCCTGTGCAGGCGCTCGCTGCCGTACCGGGAGAGTACCCGGGGATGGTCGTGGTTTTCCAGATACAGGGAATTCCAGGCCTTGTCCGCCAGTTTATACTGCCATTTGGACAGAGCCTTTTTCAGACGCACGAGCTTGAAAGGCCGGTGGATATATTCGGTAAAAAGACAGTCCGCCGTCATGTGATCGAAGGAGAACATCATGTCCAGGGATTTGCTCTGACCGCTTAAATAGCGGAGGGCGGAGGATACGGTGGTCATGGGACCTTCTCCGATCTGCAGTGCCCCGTACTCGTCGCAGACTTCCCGGAACTCCTTCATGTATTCGTGGATATGGGGGCCGTCTTTATAATGCATCATGCTTCCGATCATGGGAAGAAAACCGATGCCGTCGGGGAGTCCTTCCCGTTTGGAGATGAAATTGATCACATCCTCCCGGAATCCGTCCACCCCCATATCAAGCCAGAACCGGAGGATCTTTTTGACCTCCTCCCGGACCTTGGGATTATCCATGTTCAGATCGGGCTGTTTTTTGGCAAACAGATGGAGGTAATACTGTCCCCGGACAGGGTCGTATTCCCAGGCGTTCCCTTCCAGGAAGGAATCCCAGTTGTTGGGCTCGTCGCGCCAGATATAATAATCGCTGTAGGGGTTGTCTTTGCCTTTGCGGCTTTCGATGAACCAGGGATGTTCGTCTGAGGTATGATTGATGACCAGGTCCATGATGACCTTCATACCGAGGGAATGGGCTTTGTCAAGAACTTTGCGGAACTGGTCAAGGTCTCCGTAGTCCGGATGGATGTCGCAGTAGTCCGCAATATCGTATCCGTAATCCGCGTTCGGGGAAGGATACAGGGGATTGAACCAGATGGCGTTTACCCCCAGAGACCGGACATATTCCAGTTTGTCGTAAACTCCGTAGAGATCGCCGATGCCGTCTCCGTTGCCATCGGCAAAACTTCGTACCCAGATCTGATAGAAGACCGCCGTCTTATACCAGTTTCGTTTTTCTTCCGTATCCATGTCACTTATCTCCCAGACCCAGACTCTGTTCCGCAAGATCCAGTCCCTTACGGATGGTATGACGGACACCTTCCGGGATATGTTCTTTGATCTCATGGAAGCCTTCCCGGAGATCTTCCCGGAATTCCGCCACGTTTTCCAGCATGCCTTCCGTCATGTTCCGGGGAACGTCAAAGATCTTTTTCATGATCTCCGCCACGTCCGCCGTATATTCGATCATGTAATCCGAAGTATGTTTCTCCCGATGCTTTAAGGATCCGTCTGCGATCATCTCCCGGACGGCCCCGTAACGGTCGTAGGCGTTCTTTACGCTGTCATTCCAGGAGATATAGATCTCCTCCATGGCATGTTCCCCTACCTCGTGCATGCGGTCCGGATCACGGCAGACTTCGGAAAGAAGAGCAGCCAGGGACTCCGGGTTTTCGTCGATCAGATATCCGTTGCGTCCGTGGGTAATGCCTTCCGCCGCGCAGGAATTGCGGATGAGAACGGAAGGAAGGGCACAGGCCGCCGCCTCCCGCACCACGATGCCGTTGGTGTCATAGGTGGAGGGGAAGAGGAAAAGATCCCCTCTGGTATTCCAGGAACGGAGTACTTCCCGATCCCGGATGGGGCCTGTAAAAATGACACGACTGTCAATTCCGTATTCCCTGCAGGTCTCTTTCAATTCTTCGGCATCCGCACCTTCTCCCACGAATACCATGCGGAAATCCTCCCCTTTTTCGGAGAGTATCTTCAGGGCATCAAGAATGATGGGAAGCCCTTTGTATTTCATCAGACGTCCCACAAACAGAAAGACGGGGATCCCTTCGGGAAGGTCATACCCCCGGGTGGCTTCTGCCACCGCTTCCGGAGAAGCTTTTCCCCGGGTAAAATCAACACCGTTCACCATGACCCGGTATGTGCCTTCATAACCAAGGGAGCGGAGGTTCTCACCGGCGCCCCGGGAAACCACCCAGACCTCGTCGCAGGCACTGATATTGGAGATCATTGCCCGGATCGTTTCTTTTTTCAGGAAACCGTTTCCCACCGCCCGCTCGATGTCCACATCGAACTTCGTATGATAGGTGAAGATCACCGGGGCCCCGGTCTCATACTGCAGGATCCGCGCCATCAGGGTTGAGGAGGCGGGACAATGGGTATGGATGATATCGGGACCGGATTCCGCGATGGTATCGATCTCCCGGAGGGAAAGGGAATTGCCGGTACGATAGCCGGCAATCAGTTTGGTAGTATCAATGCTGGGATAGGGGAGTACCCGGTAGGGGTATCCGGAATAATCCGCGTCGGGATATCGGGGTGTAGCCACGGTGACATCCGCACCCAGATCCTCCGTGAGGATCCTGGCATAGTTCATGACCGTATTGGCCACACCGTCGATGACCGGCGGAAAAGAATCATTTAAAAGACAGATATTCATTGCGCAACCGTTCCGAGGACCTTGGAAGCATAAGTAATGTAGGAAACCTTGTCTCCGTTGATCTGAATCTTGAGGCTCATGTCACCGGCCTGATAGGTGTATTCGGTGCCGCTTACTTCATAACCTGTGCCGTAGAGCTTTTCCATATCTTCCAGAGAAGAACCGATCTTCAGGCCTTCCGGAGTGGAGATGAGGTCGTCTGTTAAGTAGATGGCGCTGATCCTGTCGCCGTCGGAGGAAGGATAGGTATCGATCTCGTAATGGGAATAGGTGTACATCTTATCCAGACCCTCGAAAGCGCAGCTTTTTGCTTCGAAGTATTCGTTGGGATCACCCAGCTTTGCAAGGACGGGTTCCATCAGATCGTCAACCGCCACGGTGACACCCTGATCCGAAAAGGTATAGGCACCGGCGGAAGTGCTCTCGGAAGAAGTCGTATCGGTATTCTCCGAAGCGGAAGTATCCGTCTGGGTGGGAGCATCCTTTTCGATCCGCTTTACATCATCGGAAGATCCGCATGCGGTAAAGAGCAGTGCGGACGTTAAGATCATAGCCGTAAGAATCACATTTTTTTTCATAATCATATCCTCGTTTCTTTGTACTCTAAAAACTCCGGGAGATATTATAGCACGATTACCTACGGCTTAACAGGGATTGTTTCAGATATTCGTAGCGCAGTCTCTTTTCTTCTTTTGCAAAATGAACCTCCCGCAGCTGGAGGGGATTGTCGGTATAGTCAAGGACTTCGTCCCCGAACTGCTGGCTGGTAAGGTCAAAGACGCAGTCTCCCACAACGTTATAGCAGTGAAAAGCTCCGTCGGGACGGGGGATCCCCCGCACTTCTCCTCCGAAGAGATCCTGGGCAAGGAAGGCGGTGACGGAGCACTGGCCCAGGGTTTTATTCTCCGGGGTCCAGTCATCACGCATACGGGGTGCACAGGTTTCCGCGCACCAGATTTCGGACAGCGCATCGTAAAGATCCCGGGGCGTTTTGATCCCCGGGCAGATATCCGTGACAGGGGATACATCCGCCTGTTCCCATCCGTAAAAATCATAGGTCTTCATAGTATCATCCTTCAGCAGTTTGGATAAAAAACGGTTCCGGTCCACGTGTTCCTTCAGATGTTTCCGGTAGAGACTGCTTGATTTGAGCATCCTGCGGAAACGTTTCGATCCCGCCGCCATAAATACCGCTCCCGCGGCGAGAAAGGGGATCTGGGGGATCACCGGGAGCATCAGCCCCACAAGACCGATGAGAAAGAAGAGGCTGCCCAGAATGAGAAAAACAAGGTTCATTCCTTTTCCTCTTCCTTGATCCGGCGTTTGTCCTCATACATCATACGGTCCGCCCGTCCAAAGATATCCGACACTTTGGTATCGCTTTCCGGTATGTAATCCGAAAACCCCACGGCCACTACAGGGCCTTCCTTACGGCGCAGGTTTTCCCGGACCCGGGCTTTCAGTTCCCCGATGAGGCGTTCCCGGTCCGGATAATCGCTTCCCCGCAGGAAGATCAGGAACTCATCTCCGCCGATGCGGAATACGGGACTGTGGGAAAAGATCTCACATAAAAGCCGGGAGGATTCCCTGATGTATTCGTCCCCTGCCTTATGTCCTTCCGTATCGTTGACCTGCTTGAGATAGTTGATATCGCATATCGCTATGGCAAAGGAGAGATAATCCATGCCGTTATCGATATTGGACTGCACGGACTTTTCCAGTTCCGCGTAGGCGGTCTTGTTCTTGATCCCGGTCAGTTCATCCCGCCGGGCAAGTTCTCTTTCGGAATTCAGTGCCCGCAGGTGATCCTGCTCTCTGCGTACTTCGTTGTCGATGTTTTCCAGGCAGACGATAAAGTGTTTTCCGTCGCTGGTCTTACGGACGGTGAACCGGGTGTGCCGGACCTGTCCCCGGATGATCAGACGATAATCGGTGACAAAGAGCTTACGATCCTCCAGACAGGTGAGGAGATAGTCTTTATCCGAAATGTGGGCGGCTTTATCCGCGTCATCCGGGTGAACAGCGGTAGATATGGCTTTTTTGGCATCCGCGAAGAAGTCCGGTCCTTCCTTCGGGAGTTCCGGCTGCTCCTGAAGATCACCGCTGATATAGGCAAAATAACTGTTATCTTCCAGTTCCACGTAATAAATGACTTCATAGTTGGCAGCCAGGCTTTCCGCGATCTGGCTGAAGGTGATGTGATCTTCTCCGGTATGCTCCGCCGTGATCTCATCCTGAACATCCTTGACACAGAGCACGAAATGAGCCCCGTCTTCCGCCATGAGCACGGTAAAACGGAAATAGCGGTATTCGCCGCATACCATGATGCGATACTTATAGGAAAAGGACTTTTTACCCTTCAGGTTTTTCAGCATCTTTTCCTTATAGTAGAGCCCCACGGCGAATTCCTGATCGTCGGGATGGGCGTACCGCCTGGCATTGTCCCTGGTTTCCCGATAGAAATCCTGCCCCAGGGTGGGGACATTCATGGATTCGTACATTTCACTGGGAGAAAACTCCATGTATTTTCCGGTGTCGATATCGATATAGAAGATATCCTCATAGTCTTCCGCAAGACTTTTGGCGATGTTGTTATACTGTTCCCCCTCCCGGAGCCGTCTTTCCTCCCGGTCGATATTCCGGACCCCGAGAACGAACACATCTCCCTGCTCATCGCTGTTCCTGCGGATGACCCGGATCCCGTAATAGACGGAGCGGCCTTCGGGTGTCATCCGGAACCTGATCCAGCGGGCTTCGCCGTTTTCCAGGGTGTTCAGCAGATTTTCCCGCTGCAGGTCTCTGGTAAAGATCTGCCGGTCGTCTTCGTGCACGATCTTAACCACTTCGTTACGGATGTAGGCAAAAAAATCCGAACCGTCCCGGTCGCTGTTAAAAGCATAAAAAGCCGGGTCGTAGGAAAACCAGTGATATTCGCCTGTTGTTGCATTGACATGATATACAACGGAATAATCGGTGAGCAGGGCTTCCGCAAGTTCCGTCAGCAGTCTGTCCTTTGCCATGATCTTTTTGAATGCTCCTTTACAGGGGTTCCTTGCCGTCGTTCAGATATTTATACAGAAGCCTGTAGAGCTCCGCTCCTTCCTTTTCCGTCAGGGCCTTATCGCCCGAAGACATCTTCATGGGGATATCCTTACAGACTTCCTTCAGGGCTTCTCCTTCCGGGGTAATGGTGATCACCGTGATCCGTTCATCCTCTTTGGAACGTTCCCTGGTGAGAAAGCCCGCTTTTTCCAGACGCTTTAACAGGGGAGTCAGGGTTCCGGCATCCAGATGCAGGATTTCGCCCAGCTGTCCCACATGGACGCTCTGCTTTTCCCACAGCACCATCAGTACGATGTACTGGGTGTAGGTAAGGCCCAGGGGTTTCAGGTACGGAGTATAACCTGCCACGATCTTGCGCCCGCAGGCATACATGGGAAAACATAACTGGTTTTTCAGCAAAAGCTGTTCATATTTCTGAGCCATAGACCCTCCTGATATCGATTTTCATATCTTTCACAATATTATATTTTGCATAATGTTTATTGTCAAGATTTCCACCGTCCCATCGGTCCGCGATTAATGGTATAATCCAGGAGTGGTAAGTACCTGATAAGGAGAAAAAACATGGGAACATTTGCAACCATCGAAGAAGCAAGGGAACATTTTAAGAAGGACAGATTCGCGGCAAACGCCGGCATCACCATAGACGAAATGGGAGAAGATCATGCGGTATGCTCCATGATCCTGTCGGAAGATCACCGCAACGCCTACGGCGGAGTGATGGGCGGCGCCATCTTTACTCTGGCGGATCTGGCATTTGCCGTGGTGGCCAACCAGATCCACAGTCTTTCCGTCGCATCCCAGGTCAGCATCAATTATCTGTCTGCCCCCAAAGGAAACAGGCTCATCGCGAAAGCCGAGAGTATCAAAGAAGGCAGAACGACTACGGTGATCTGTGTGAAGATCTATGATGACACGGACAGATATGTGGCGTTGTTTACGGGGACTGCGTTTAAACTGTAAATGGAAACCGGCCGGAGGAGTGATCCTCCGGCGCATGGTCTGATAACGGAAAAGGGAGATGCGGATCACAGAAGATCCCGGTATTCTTCTTTGAGTTTGCCGAAATCGTGGACACAGGCCCGCGCCAGAACGGAAAGAAGGTCAAGGAACCGGCCCTCGGGCAGGTATTCGTCCGCGATGACGGACAGTTCCGTGCA
>JAEEGL013771422.1_pt1 | contig 17400 bp, 18 predicted proteins | sample 9134231 | NCBI WGS metagenome assembly JAEEGL01 (sample SAMN16246548, study PRJNA631951) | gut metagenome | biome: gut microbiome; feature: rumen; material: fiber-attached | host: Bos | place: Iran: Karaj | collected 2018-10
AATAGTTCCTTAGCTCTTTCATAGTTGCTTTCGCTCAACAGCAGATCCACATCACCGCATGCCCTCCACAAAGGCTTCTCATAGCATTGAGCGATACCCTGTCCTTTCACAAGTATTGCATATATATCTTCAGCCCGCAGTTGCTCCATCAGCTTAGCCACAAAGGTATTCATGGCTTTGTTTCGCTGCTCTAGTTGAAAAGTTGATCCAATAAATTGTAAGACCAACTCCTTTGATGGTCTTTCAGATGCTGGGAGATTCTCAATGCCGGCGGCTATAAGCCCCATTACCGACTGCTCTTCAGCAAGCCGATATAACATATCCCAGTCAACAGAATTACCATGTGGTAAAATCCGTGCGTTATGGTCTGGGAAAAGACCTGTTTTAACTAATTCTAAGAATTGTTGCTGTATAATGTCTCTGGTCACAAAGATTCTCCTATTACTTCATCCATTCCGCAATGCACTTATCCAACACCGGAACTATCTCGCACTTAAAGTCATTCTCTCTTGGAGTAAAACCGTCAAGTTTAGGCCAAGCATCTACCAAAGAATATGTGCCATCAATTATATATCCACCATCAGACAACTTTTTAATTAGTTCTGTCTGGTGATTATCTGCCATCTCGTTGAAGTCGTGCAAACGAGCCATGGCAATAACCTTTTTTCCAGCCTTTATTGAATTAAAGATTGCACCACTACCGGCATGAGTGATAACCACAGATGCCTTGGCAATATACTCCTTAAACTCATTCTCACCCGTAAAAGGAATGGTCTTGAACTTATCAGTTTGGAAATCGGTATTGCCTATTTGGGCTACGACCTCTTCTTTGATTTCATATTTATCAATCAGCTGCTCCACCTCTTTTAGGCAACGGAGGAAGCCATTTGGTTGTGTTCCTACTGTAACAAATATCATATCCTTCTCCTTATACTAACGTTCCGTAATACTCAGCCTTTCCCTTATAAACATCTACCATCTCTGGCCACTGCACGATAACCTTATCACAGATCCATCCAATAAGTTTTCCGGTGATAGTCTTATTATACACCTTTGCTCTGGTCTCTATGTAAACCATCTTAGTACCATGCAACTTGGCAATATAAGCCAAAGGGAATGCGATGTTACTTCCTGTTGATACAATAACCTTGGGTCGGTACTTCTTCCAGATAGCATTACACTCTTTGATCAGCCCCCAATAGGCCGGTAAGTAGCTGGCATGAGTCATATTCTTTTCACCACGTTTTTTGAGTTCTTCTCGCCTTCTGGCAAACGACATGGCAAACTCAATGGCTTTGACATTCTTCAATGCGGGAATCCCCTTGTTTGCCCTCTCGTTGTCAGTTACGATAACTGTTTCATACTTGTCAAAAAGCTCATGCAATGCCATCAATTGAGCAAAGTGACCACCTTCGTTACTTGCAAAAAAAACAATGTTATTCAGTTTTTTAGTAGACATATTCCAATATTGATTCTTTATCTGATTCCACATCTTGCGATAGTGTTCTTCTATTAGGTGTTCGAGAACTCATTCTTGTCAAACGTGCAGCATTACGCTTCAACATTCGTTCATAATGATCCCATCCGGCTTTCTGTTGATAAGGGAATGCTGAACGATTACCCTCAAACTGAAATAGGTATCCAAAGGCCCTATCTATTACAGTTTGATTCTCTTCATAGAAATGCACACCAGCATTTTCCATAATCAGGCAGAAATCTACAATATTGTTCAGGTTCCCTACAGAATAGCCGTATCCTATTGTTCGTTTTAGTTCTGCGGGTTGTTTCCCTTCTTCATCTATTTGAACATCTAGTATTCTCTCCTTGTATTCCTCACCTAATTTCTTTATCGTTTTGCTGTCGCCAGTAAAGCGCGCCATTTCCACAAGAGTTACATATAGACCTGCAACAATGTTGTTTGTCCCTTTTGACTCCAAGTACCATTGTTTGCTATTTAAAGTCCAACTAAGTATTTCTTTAAACCATTTTTTTATTCCTTTCCTGGTTTGCCTATCAAGGTTTGTTGCTGTTTGGACCAGGCAAATGCTTTCTATGATTGGCGTAAACCGTTCCAGCTCTACCAACCCGTATGACATTCCCATATTACCATTTGCGCCTGGTTGTACTTGCGCATAAGCCATATTAGGCTTCATATAAGTCTCATTGTTCAAGAACCAAGTATTAAGATGGCTAATAAAAGCTGCCAGATACCGCCTATCACGTGTTACATAATAAGCCACACTCAGCGTTTTCAACCGGTCTCTAAGCAATTCTAACTTTGGTAAATCAAAATCATTAAATTCAGGGTTCGTCACACCATCTCTAATTGTATAAACTGTAGAGTCCTTTTCACTTGGCCATGCATAGCGGGATATGCTGCAATAAGTGTGTTTATCCCGAATAAAAGATTTATGCTTATCCATCACACTTACCGGGGTGGCCACTATTGCGGCTTCAGCCTCTTTAATAAAGCTATTCCATTTCGCTGTTTTATAGCCTTGGTATTCATGCCGTAGTTCATCCAGACGTTCCATATTATATATAGCGGGACGTGGAATACTTCTGGCCTCCGCCTCATCTTTACACGACGTACCGAAAACCACAATGAACAATAGTAGAGAAAGCAGGTCTCTATTTATTCCAGGCCTATGAATCATACTTTTATACTAACACTCAGGAAACTTTATAAACTTTGCGATTCTCTGTGGATTCAATCAATTCGAAACCATATCGTTTGTTGAAATCTTCAGTACTATCGCACTTTATACTCTTTATCAAGTCAGCCATCATCGTGGCTACATCACCTTCATAATTAGTTCCGTATGAGCAATTGTAGTATTTCACCGCTTTCTGAGGAACATTATATTCGGTACTATTAGCTATAAACGTCGCCAACGAATCTATATCATTGGCTTTAACGGTCAATCCATTCTTAACGAAAGAATAGAAGTCCTCCTGCTCAACCGAAGAAAAACTATACACTACCGACGGTGTATGACACATGGCTGCATCAAGATGAATAGAACTCTGATCCGACACCAACACTGAAATCCTTGATAAGAACTGGAAAGAAGATTCTATTTTGGCCACAGAAAAACCTATATCATTATTAACACACCACTCTTTCCAGGCATCCAATTCCATTTGAGGATGAGGTCTAAGAACAACTTTTACAGACCGCCCATTAACATTAATTTCCTTTAATTGTAAACAAACATTCTTTACTATAGCCTCTTCGTCTATCTGATTGATAGCAACGCCAACTATCGTTCCTCCTTCTTTCTGCTTCTCCACGCCATTAATTGCGTCAAATCTGATACCTCCGCTTAGATAAATATTACCACATGTTTCTTCTCTCATCTTGTACTTACTGTAGGAATCTTCTCCATCAAGTAGCGAATATGTGAAACTAAGCGCAGGAAATCTATCCGTTACTGCAGCATGTTGTACGTACATTGTTGGAATACCTCTCCGATTAGCTTCCCGCAACAAGCTACGGTTAAAGTGCAGGTGGTCGTTTGCCATGACCAGCATTCTTGGCTTATAGTAATCAAGCAATTCTCCTGCAGCTTTGTTACATCCATACATCACCCAGAATTTGGCAAAGAAATAGCGTATGATTTCCTTCCTATCCTGGTTAGACCTTCGGATTTCCTTAACCAGTTTACCCAAATGAGGCAAGGCGTACCAATACTGTTTCCACTTGGGGTATTGTTTCTGGCCGTGAATGTCAATCAACTCCTCATCTCCTAATTTATTAATAATAGGTAATAGTGTATTTCTATTGTTTGTTGATTCTCCATAAACCATCACGGCATTCGCCTTCTTTAATCTCTTGTCATACCGCAATGGCGAATGAAATAAATAATAAAAGAATCTCAGGAAAAAATTACACCCCCCCAAGAAAGAATTCCCCGATAATTTGTTGTCAATACTTCTGTTCATATAAGGAGCGTTCTCCTTACCCACCGAGAAATATATGAACCCCAAATCATCAATATTTGTTACCAATCTCTGCATATTATTATATGAATTTGTTTTCTGCAACCAATCTCTCGTAATGATCAATATCTCTGTATTTAATAACCTTAGCTGGATTACCACCTACGATGGCACATCGCGGCACGTCTTTAACGACTACAGAGCCAATAGCAACCACAGCTCCGTCTCCTATACTCACGTTGCCTGATATGATAACGTCACTACCCAACCAAACATTATTCCCTATAACCACTTGTTTAGTTGTATGACCTAAACCGTATGGTAGGGCATCGCCTGTATCAAAATCATGGCTTCCAAGCATAATCTTAACATTTGTACCAGAGTGAAAGTTGTCACCTATTTTTACCCCCCCCAACCTATTATCCTAACGCCATTGAAGCTGACATTATTTCCCACGTCTACAGTGGCCTTACTAGAACTAATGGAGAACGAACTTACGCCAAGATCTTTGCCATATGAATGAATCATTTGTTTAAAAAGACGGGTACATATTACACTTTCCAACCACCTAATTCTTCCGTAAATGTAAAACAAAAACGCCATCATAATCCTTATCTGAATAAACCATTAAATGACCACTCGTATGGTATATAAGCAAGACGATCCGTCCAAATAATAGTTGCATCTAATCCTTTTGCATAATAAAGCCAAAAGTAGACACATACTAAAACACAGGCACCAAACCTTATAGTTTTTTTCTTTATCTTCAATAGAAAATAGGGCCAAACAAACATCAAGGACAAATTTAAGACTTGCCCTATTCTACTGACTATCGCTTGAAATGCATTGAAAACACAAACAACCATTATAGCACAAAACATCGCATTGAGGACAATTCTAAAACCATCAGTATTTTTATAGTCAGTTTGATAAAAAAGAAACATGAAAAGGAAAAGACTCACGTTAATAATCGTCCCTAAGGTGATACCATATGTTTCATCTTTTGATGAATCAAGATAACCTGCAAGCCTATCTATTTGTCCCAAAAGAGGGAACTGGTCGATTAGTTTAAGTCCTAAATTGAAAACGACACAAAGCAAGGCTAAAGTTATCAAGCCTAAAACTATTTTTGGAGTTATCTCTTTCTTTACGACATAGAGTATTGGTATAAATGCCAACGCAACAACATGAAACCCTGCGGCTATTATTGTAGTGACTAAGGCTGCTTTTGTTTTCCCCTCTTGTTTGTATGCAAAAGCCAGCCAAATCAAAGATGCCATCACACCATTTCTTACCGTATTAAAGTGGTATGATAAAAACACCATTGAAAAATAGATAAAAAGAGGCAGAAACTTGTCAGAGAATCTAAACTTTACACATACTACATACAAAATATATAGGGTTGCAAAAGCTAATACAAAGAAAAAAACAAAATGATTAAATCCCAAGAAATAGCATAAATATCTAATGAGCATAAATGCAGGCTCATACACTCCAGAAGCCTTATCTGGTGCCACACCAGAATAGTAGAAATCTAAATAGTTTCCCGTATCAGCGCCTACACTTTCACCTCGAGCTGCCACTATTAATGATAACCCGATAATCAGAAAAAAATATAAAACCCGGGGAGGTTCTTTTTGGGTAAGGTAATACTGCATCCCAAATACAAGTAAAACCACCCATAATATCACATAAAAAGTCATTAATCTTTGAATGTAAGAATCTTTGAATACTCGTCCACCATTCTCTCAACAGTAAACATTTCCTCAAATACTTTCCTTGAGTTGTTTCCCATTGTGAACCAGTCAAAACTACTTATATGGTCTAAAAAAACTCTTACGGATTCCGAAGATGGTTGAATTAAAACGCCATTATAACCATCCTTAACCATCTCAGGTATTCCTCCTACTGGCGTAGAGATAATTGGTAGTGATGCTCGCATGGCCTCTAAAATGGCCATTGGCAGCCCCTCGTCTTCGCTGGGTAAAATATAAGCATCGCTATTCCTTAAGTGCCTTTCCACGTCATTACTAACCCCAACAAACACAACATAATCCTGCAGGCCATTGTTCCGAACTATTTCTTCTAGCACAATTCTGTCGCTCCCGTCACCAACAAATGTAAAGTGAACATTTGGCTTTCTTTCCATACTCTCTAAGGCTTCAATGATAAAATGCTGCCCCTTTCTTGGTGTTATTGATGCTACACAGCATATTTCCATCTTTTCTTCAGATTTCTTTCTCTCTCTATATAGAGGCTCAAAGCTTTCAACTCCATTATATACATAATAAACCTTTTGAGGGTCTATATAAGGATGTGTTTCTATAAAAACCTCTCTTGGTTTTTTCGCAACAAAAACTATTCGATCAACATTCTCAAGAACATAGTGTTCTATATCCAAAAGCTCTTGATAAAAAGATGAGCCTTCTAATTTACTATAATATATGCGTTGCATTTTGAATGGTTCTCCATTTGTGTGCAGTACTAAAACGACATGTTGTTTTACTTTTCGGTTCTTTAAATAGTAATAACATGTAAATAACGTATGGAAAAAGGCTACTTCATCCTGGCATGGATTTGATCCTATGTACTGTTTTGCCATCATCTCTCCAGAACGTTGCTCTCGCAAATACATGGTCTTTTTTACTGCCCACTCAAAATGTTGAGATAACCGAATGAGTATATTTTTAATAAATGTACTCACGTCCTTTCTAAGCCTCGCATACATACCGCCTTCTTCTGTAGAGTAGGTATTTTCATCTGGGGCTATTCCTTTTAATTCGATTCCATTCTTTTGAAACCTATCTTTATTTCCAAGTAATAGGCGTATCACGGTGTTAGCACCGTTCTTATGGGATAGATAAACACTATGGATTAGGGTTACTTTCATTTTTCATTTATTTTTTAATTATCTAACAAACAGATAGATCTTCCAGCATTTGAAGTGCCTTCTTCTTAAAATCAACTGAATTATAATATTTTAATGAGCCTTCACTAAGTTCATTATAATGCCTCTCTATGTTTAATACCTCCGTTGCTATGTTTTCAGGTGTAATGGGTGAGGGTACTGCCTTCCCACAATTAAACAATGAATAAATGGAGGTGAGGCCTGGAATATCATTGGATAACATTGGAATTCCATATTTACCATACTCAAAAACTTTATTGGGAGCGCAGTATATCGGATTCAAGACTCCAGCCCAAGTATTATTAAGTGGGAAGTAAGATAGCACACCTATATAAGCCATCCTTGTCACCAATAGATGAAATGGTGGTTTAATAAATGGCACAAAAAGTATTCTATCTGATTCGTAGTTTTTCTTTAAATCTTCGAAATATCCCTGACCTCCGCCCATTGCAATAAGGACATATTCATTAGGTAAGAGTGAGATTGCTTGGCAAAATTCTTCCAATCTTCTTTCATGACTATTAAAAATACCTTGGTAAAGTATTATCTTTTTATCATTTAATTTTTCTTTTAAATATGTGACCGTTTTATTTATCTCTTCAGGTACCTTTTCTTCATTTGAAGTATCACCTAAATATGGCTTATTAGGAAGTATATATGGTAATTTATTTAAACCATAATACCATTGGCATATTTGAGCGCGATTATATTCACAATGAGTAACAGCTGCGGCTCTCTGCAAAAAATCTCTCATATTATAAGAGTGATATTGCAACTGTAGTTTCCAACTTAACTTTGTGTTCACAAATTCATAAAACAATACCACATATCTATATTTTCTTAGAATGGTATGTAAATAATAAGCAGAGTCGGCATATTCATATATAATCAAATCAGTAGATTGAACATTATTATCTAACAAATACTGCTCAACATTTTTTTTATATTTTCTTCTAATTTGATATGTTTTAATCATAGAAGAAGTTCTTATTCCATTAAAAGGTACGAACTTAACACCCTTGCTCTCAAATCTATTCTGAGCATCCAAGTCCGTGTTTAATCCAATAAAATGAGTCTCAACGTTTAGCTCTGCTAGTACATTAAGAAGAGACTGCATTGGAGGATATTTCATTAAGTCATGTGCGGCTATTATAAAAACTCTCTTTTTCATTACCTGTTTATAAGATCTTTATATGTTATTACTCTTGAAACTCTCCCTATCCATTTAATACTACCACAAGTTAACCCCGTAAAATCTTTAGGATGGTCTATTATACATATAAGAGAATCAGGGTGTCTATAGATATTGATTGGCATATTCAATGGGTTCTCACGTAGTCCCATCATCCCTGACTTTTTTTTCTTATTCTCTTGTTCTTCTTCAAATAATGCATCTTTAGCTCTGAAATGAGAGCCGTCAGTTAGGAACGCAAACCTATTTGTCGTTTTGCGGATTAAAAAAGTCAATACCCTATTGACGAATATCCTTCTTTGAGATGAAATCGGAACTTCAACAAATAATCCATCTTCCTCCTCCTTACACACATCATCAGTAAAACGATATTGTGTTTTTTGAGGGGCATCTCGAAAATCATAATAAGAATCTTTATGTTGGGCATAAATACCGCAAGACACTGATGAATCTATTAAAATACCAGCCCGAATGAATCCATCTTTTAGTTTTTTGAACGGCTGTATCGCCCAGCCACCTGCACGGAAAGCAACAATCTTGTATTCAGGGTCAACTTTTCTTGCAATATTCGTTAACAATTCGCACCCTTCAACAAACATTCCAGTAACGTCCTCCTCTGTGAAACTCTGTAAGCTATAATGAGTAAAATCATCAAAGTTCCAAGTTCCATCTCCATTATATTTAGCATCCACCCAATGGGGGTGGATATGAAGCTCTATGCGATGTCCACGCCGAACAATATCCTCTAATTGTTTAACTATCATATCATAATCCTGCTGTGCTTCTTTTTCTATTTGTAGATACTTTACCATCAGGTAATCTACAAAAAAATTACCCTTAGCACCCACAGAATCCATTGCATCAAGTATGGCGTTTGTTGGTTCTATTAAAGATTTTAGAACAGTTCCTGATCTGTCACCAAAAAAAAGCTCATAATCAAAGGAAAGTATTACTTTTTTCTTCTTCATTATAATATAAGTGCTTCTCGGAGAAATAATAATGATTCATTACGAAATCTATTTAATCTCTCGTTTACATCATTCCAATTTATATTATCTTTTAATACTTCGTCAAGAGAGTCCGGCTCTGTAAGTAACCGCTTTTCAAGACTAAGCTCCGCCAAAATTGACTCAAATCTTGATAGACCTCTTTTTTTATTGCCTATTACAATAAAAGGCTTTTGAAAAATGATTGAGAATACCATCGCATGGAAAGAATCCACAACAATAAACTCTCCATAGAAGAACCCAGCAAGCCATTTCTCTATTGAAGGCGCTATCCGTTCCTTGACAGGAGCATCCCCTTCTTCCGTTCTTGTGTTGATGAAATTCACCTTTAAATTGTACGCTCTTGCAACTTTATTTGCAATATATTCTTTTTCAGATGATCGATCAAGGAAATAGCATTGACAGCTACCATAATCCAACATATATTTCTTTGCTATTGGTGCATAAAATGAATTATCCCACAATAGCGTAGGGTCAAGTACATGCTTTACACCAACACCAATAAAATCCTTGCATAACCGTACTCCACTCTCTTCACGCACAGAAATAGCATCAAACGCAGTCGCCAGTCGTTTACACTTAGCAGTTTGATTATTGCTATATTCCCATTTATCAACTCCGAACGATGGCGCATAGGCAACTTTAATTAGGGACATATCATAGGCAAATTCCAACCAGTAGTCCATAACATTTGAAACATAACAAGGTCGCCAAGTTTGATCACTTCCTACCACAATCGCATCGAATACCTTCTTATGAAGAATATTATGAAGTTCTTTAGTAGAATGAATAGAAATAATGTCATCTTTAAAAGCATCAATAAAAGATTGCTGCTCTGACATTATCCGTTGAGGAAACCATCCTTTATAGAAAACCGCACCTTTATAACCCTTAAAAACTTTTCTTAATAATCTCTTCGTTATTTCTATACTAGTTTTAAAAAGGGATGCTTTATTAGGTTGCCGATCCAAAATGGTTACGTCACACCCTAATTCTTTTAATTTCGAGTATAGTGCATAAGTCTGCAAAATGCAGCCATGACTAAAATGAATTGGGAAAATAAGTAGAGCTACTTTCATAATCTCTATTTTCCTAATATATGTTTTATTTGTGTGACTGCACCCTCTCCCATTATATTGCGAACAGCATTGGCTACCTTGCTCTTAGCAACAGTTTTAGAATCTGTTACTGAATTGCACACTAATTCTTGCATTTCAACCTCATCATAAGAATTCGTAAAAACCTCTAGTATCATTGGCTTATCTGTAATTTGTGGCGTCAAGAAACGATCTCTAATTGTCAGATACTCCTCTTTTGTAGTAGCGCTCAAATACTCATAGCCTAAATCATCTGCATAGTGACAAACTAAATCCCGTGATTTATTGCCGAAATGACCTGCGGCGGCCATAAACTGATCTGCGTCGTCCCCAAAAGCATTACAAGGAGTGCTAACGCGAAATTCAGCACCTTTGCCATTATTTATGATCATTATACGCACATTATTACCGACATGACGATTCCCGATTGAATTCATATCGTAGAAAAATGACAAATCACCAAATATGCCAAAAAACAATTGTTGTGGCTTGACTAAAGATGCGCCTATTAAAGAACTCACTGTCCCATCTATTCCGAACCCCCCTACATTGCTATAACCCTCTACTGTTTCAGGGAATTCAAAGAAATTCCACGTACGTAACGAGTTGAGAATACCTAAATGCACCCGGCTATGAGGTGGGAAAAATTGTGCTGTTTGTTGTGCTATCCAAACATTACTTAATGAAAGATCTGGTATTGACTCTCTAACTCTGTTAATCTCATCTTTTATGTTACTATAAATTGTATTAAAACTATGAGATGGGGCTGTTAAAGAATAATGGCTAAAGAAATGGGATTCATCCATTTCAAAGATATGAGTAAGTCTACCATAGGTATCTCTTATCTCTCCATCAGGATTCACCCTCCAAACTTCTTTTGCATGTACAGAGGGAAGAGAATAATCACCCGTTACTTCTCCAATATGAATCATTAAAGAAAAATCATTATATGATGATTTAAAACTACGTTGTGAAAACAGAACTGCCGCTTGCAGGCGAAAACGCCCATAATATCCGCTTGTATGATCACAAAAAACTACAGCACCAAATGTATTACAAAAGTTATCAACAATTTCAGTCTCCGACTCCGAAAAATGTTTATGAGCCCCAATACAAATCGCGATGTTCCCCTTAGGCAATTTCGGAAAAGAGCTATCATAATTATGATACCGAATAATGGGGCATGCTGGTAATTCTTTTACAGAATAATCTGGGCTATATCTTGTATGGATATTTATATGAGCTGGACCTCCGCCACGGCGAAACAATTCAATAACCGCCTTGTTTATCTCCATAGCCGCATAATGCTCATCCCTGGTATCATGAATAAAAGGAATATCTACACTGACTTTAACAATATCCTTCGGGAGTTGTCTTCTATCAATGTTTTGAGCAATAAGATGGCCTATACGATCTGTTCCTTGATGGGAAGTAACTGCCAAGATAGGAAGCTTCCGATAATATGCTTCTGTTAAACCTGAATAATAATTCCTTGATGCAGTCGCACCAGTACAGCTAAGAACCACAGGTGCCCCACTTTCTGCAGCCATCCCACATGCAATATAAACTGCGCTTCGTTCATCAACACATGAGTATATCTCAAAAAAAGGATCTTGCTGAACACTCCCCACAAAGCAGACATTTGTAGACCCAGGAGAAGCAACAATCCTTTTTATACCATTTGCCTTAAGCACAGAGATTAAAATCTGTACATTTCGTTCGGTGCTATAATACTTTTTATTCATACTGGTACATAATTATCTTTTCAATCCCATGCGGATTAACAAATAATGAATTCTTTGTCTATTATCGCTAATATTAAATATATTTGTCCAATCACCTGTGTACTTGTCTTGTCTAGCTATTCTTGGCCAGCTAATATAATCAAACCGCGGGATATCTAAAAAGCTCTCAAGGCAAGTCGCCAACGTGGGTAAAGTTTTTTGAAAACTATTTGTATCTATGTATTGATTGATTTTGGAATTATCAAAACGACGATTATACATCCTGTCCCATTTGACCTGATATAAATCTCCCCCTATAAGAGGATCCCATTTTTCCATATACATTACTACTGGTCTCTTCCCAGTTTTCTTTTCTATTACATCCAAATAGTTTTCAAGGATTTCCTCCCATAACAAACTCTCATTAGTTGTTATATTAAAAATCTCTCCATAAGAGGATACATGACCCATTAATGAACAGATGCCTCGAGCCACATCATAACCATATGTTAGTGTCGTGTATTTCCCTAACAAATCGCGAGAAACAATAATAGGTTTATTATTTACACCACAGAAAAGCCAATCCTCTTTTTCTGCTGATGTAAGTTGGAGTCGGTAATTACTGTATGTAATGTAAGGTCGTATTACTGTCCAATTCTTCTCTTTATAATTCAACAAGCAATCTTCTTGCCTTGCTTTCGCTAGTGAGTAATCATCGGTTTGAAGGAAAGTCAAATCACCACAAACATCTAATAAACGCGGACTGTTTTCTGTGATTGGATCCAAACTATCTGCATAAACCCGCGAACTACTCAAATAGATATATTGTTTTGTCGAATTAACGAGTAACTCATAACGATGTAAGAACTCTTCTGTTGTATAATTCATGAAATCGACGATGGAGTCCCACGCTTCTAATTTCAAAAGCGATTTAAGAAATTGATCGTCGTGCGCATTGCCTTTGACAAATGTAAGTCTCTCGTTACCGGCCCTTTCAGTCCGAGTAGATACATATACCTGCCAACCGACTTCTGTAAGCAATTGGCATAAATGTACGCCCATTGCTCCGGTTCCGCCTAAAATTAGTGCTTTCATTGTCTTTGTAGCTTACTCTTAATAATACCGATTGTTTTAGTATATATCGTTTTGCGTTCAGAAGTTGAGAAGCCCAGAAAATATGACGCCATGATTGAAGATAGTAATGACAAGATAAAGGAGATACAAAACCTGAGTAGAGACATATCACAAACGCTAATAAAACAAATAGGTACAATTAGAGAAACAGATGTAACCAACAATATAGGGGCAATCACCTCACACATAAATGACTTAATAGAGAAATCCAAAAGACCTTTCATCATCCACAATCGCACGGCATTTACTCCTATATAAACGATAGCAAATATTACATATGTAGCCTCAACTGGTGCTCCCAAATAATAGGCAATAACTGTTAATGGAAAAACCAGAAAACCAACGGATGTAACCCATAAAACATACCTTTTTATATTACCTGTTGCCATACATGCAGTATAAACGCTATTACCAAGCCTATCAATAAGCGTCCCAATTATTGTTAGTCTAACGAAAGATACAGTATGTGGAGGTACGTCTTTTAACCATAGCTGTAAAATGTATTCTGTCTCCATCAAAATAGGAAGGCAAATAATCAGTGCTAGCAAATAAGAAAACTTTGTCCCCCTTATAATGAGTTTGTTCATTTCAAGCTTATTGCCAGAGGCATACAGTTTTGTTATTTGCGGATTTAAAGCTGTAGTGAAATTATCAACAAATTGCATTAGCGCGCTTTGTACTTGAGTGGCAATACCTCGAGCAGCATTAACACTTACGCTAAAGAACATATTGATAGCCATGTTTACACCTTGGGTATTAAACATGTATGCTGTATTTGTAAAGAAGTTCCAACCAGCAAAGCCAAACATTTCTTTAAGTAATTCCCTATCGTGAACTCGCTTATATCTTGATTCCTCAAAATGTCGTGTACAATAAAAACCGTAAATAAAACGAATAATCAATATTACTAGTGCTTGAAGTAATGCAAAAAGGATTAGTTTATCCTTTGACGAGATAAAGAGCAGATATACACACCCAAGTTTTAACGTGACTTCCAGAATACTGATATATGCGAAAACCGACATTTTTTCATGAGCAATAATAACTGCATTATATGGTACATTCAGTAGGCTTAAAGCAAATGTAAAAGCGGAGCAATGTAAGACCCAGTTGGCAGCATTCATTCTATCTGCCGGTATATTCATTTTATTATTGAGGAACCATAACCCCACAGTTTCAACCAGAATAACAATTACAACAGATAAGAAAAACTGTATATTAATACCCGTTGAAAAAACCCTCTTTAACTTATCTTTATCTCCATGCCCTAATTCAAAAGTAATAAACCGCATGATAGAACTAGACAATGCACCCGATATAATACCAAACATTGTCACAAATCCACCAACGACGCTGTAGATGCCGTAATCATCTACGCCCAATGCCTGTAGAATCACCCTACTAGTATATAATGTAACAATCATTACAAAGATTGTTCTTGTATATAATAATAGGGTATTCTTAGCTAGTCTTTTATTATTTGATTGATAATTTGATTCCAATTCTAAATAAAATTTGTTTTACATATTATTTTCTACCACCAGATAATACAGCAGTTACCTTTGGGGCAAATTTTTTAATAATGACATAAATCAATACAGATAATGCATATACTATAAATGGTGTTACCAAATAACTTATAACCGCAATGACATCATTTGCAGGTAAATAACCCATTATCGACCTAACTGCAACGATTGGATTAAATACAGGGAAGTCATGTACTGCATAAACAAAAAACATAGATGAAAGGAGTACTGACCACCAATGACACGTTTGTTCTTTAAATGACAACCTATAAGACAATGCAATAAACACAAATACCAAAACGATAGTCAACACACGTTGAAAGATATCTGAAAGGACAACGCATTCATTATTATACTTTAGCCATGTCACAATTGGTAGAAGTGTTATTACAATTAAAAAACCTACAAGTTTGCTCGTCGTTTTATGACTGAAATAGATTGGAAGTTTGTTGATTGCTAAATATGCTCCAATACTCCAGAAGAAAAAAGCTTGAGCACTAAACCCCGGCACCTGTATCCATATATTAAAAATGAATAACACACCAACGATAACAATAAACAAACGCCCTCTACTATAGTTGTTAACCAATCTGTAAATCAGCGGACTAAAAAATGTTACTACAATAAGATCTCTCAGATACCATAAAGGTAAATCAATAGGCCCTGTCATAGACGTACTCCAGCCTAGGATGTTAGTATTGTCAATCGCCCACTCATTATTACACCAAAAACTCTTCAGTAACTGCACTATAACAATATCACCATTAGAAATATTACCTGATAAGGCTTTAGCACCAATTAATGCAATTATACCTAGCCCATTCCATAACACATAAGGTAGTACTAATGAATAGAATCGTTTCTTTATTTTTCTTCTTATTAAGTCTTTATTCACAAGGTCAGTTCTATAAAAGAACAAAAAACCTGATATAAAGAAAAAGCAACTGGTTGCTGAAAGTGTAATAGTTTTTCCCAAAATGGTTTGAAGATAACCCAAAAACAAATTTGCCCCCCCCACTTCTCCTGTACAGTGATTAAAAATCACTAATAACATAAGAAAAGGGCGTAAGTAATCAATTACAATACTATTTCTATCGTCAGCAATTTGCATTATTATATTATTATCTCTATTTTACGAATAGATAGTTTATTTTCTAACAATCAAATTCTAATTTTCACCACGACTTTCTTCACTTTCTCCGCCACATCCACACTCAAGCATGGCATGTGTCCGTCCTGCTGCCAGTAAATTACAAAGTATCCATCACCTAGCATCAATTCTTGAAAGGGGGGGTCTGCCTTGTAGAAAGCGGCATCTATTTCTTCTTTATACGGTTTTGTTTCTTTCAGTTTCTCAACGGGCAGACAGCAATTCTTCTCATTACCTATCAACAAATACTGAATATCAATATACATCTTATGTGCCTCATATCCATTCTCATTGACCGGATTTGTCTCATATTCTGACACAATTGCCTTTACCCTTGGGTTAATTTCATGAACACCACATTCTAAGTCAGGTGTTACTTGTCGCAAGAACTTTAAGCCCTCGTATATATCATCAGAGAGTCCTTTATAGGTCTCTATATTGTCAATCTTATCGTAAACCATAATTACATGCAATTTACACTACCATAGCAAGGGCGCAAAGCCAAATGACGGTGAATACTAAAACCATTCTTGTTAACACCATCTATATCATGGTACTTACCTACATAAATGCGGTCGCCATTATGATCAGTATCGCAACACCACACAAAGTCATGCCACCACAAATACTCATTACGTGCAAAGTAATATGCAAAAAAAGCATAGCCGCAAAGAATTGCCATAGGGAAGTTTAAGCCTCGTTGGGTTAAATCACCAGGCATCACAGCTCGTGAATCTTCATACACGTCTTTTTTAATAAGATACCACTGGGCATTAAGTGTTTTGTCTATGAAATCTTCTTTCAGATACCAGTCCTGGTTATATAGGCAAGGCTCTGACACATCAGGGTTCACTCCAAACTTATCACGTAGGAATCTCAGTGTGATATTCTGGCCATTGACGTGTTCAACACCATAAATCAGAATATAGCCTTCCTTTGCTGCTTTCTGCAAATCAGAATCACTAAACCCAATGGGCTTTTCTTGAATCTCAACCTCTCCAAAACCCAATGCCTTGAAGAAAGGCTTCAATTCATCCTTACTAATGAAGTTCTTCCCAAATAACTTCTTTACTGCTTCTCTTTCCATTGCTGATACTCAACTACTTCCTGTGCATTGGCCAGATGACCAAACGCACTATATTTCTCAATGCGCTCTATTTCCGCCTTAAGACGGTCGAAACGCATGCCCCATCCACTGTCCACAAACCAATCGAGATTTCTTACCGGGGCGTTGTAAAGAATAATCCCACTTTTTGAATCAAGCACCTGACGGAGGAAAGTGAGATAGGCGCGATACTGATGCTCATGTGATGCCACAAGAGCCAACCGCTTCCAGCCATTCTCCATAGCCATCTTCACCACCTCAACTGCTTGTTGCTGGGTCTGCAGGGATTTGTCCTCATGAATCAAATCCTCTTCAGGTACACCAGCGTTTAAGATAAACGGTTTCACCTCTTCAAAAGGATAGCTGCCATATTCTTTCTGAACAATGGCTCCACTAAAGACAATCTTCTTGCCCAGACCCTTCTTGTAAAGGTCCACCGCTTTTTGGAACCGGTGGAAACCATCACCCTCCAAGAGGATGATGGCATCCGACGGCTTCAAACAATCGTTATCCACGATTGCCATGATGATTTCTCTTTCAGTAATCATTGATTAAAGATCTTCCCAGAAAATAGGATCACGGGCAGGAATGTCCTTGTTGACAGCCTTACCA
>JAEEGL015862631.1_pt1 | contig 17400 bp, 7 predicted proteins | sample 9134231 | NCBI WGS metagenome assembly JAEEGL01 (sample SAMN16246548, study PRJNA631951) | gut metagenome | biome: gut microbiome; feature: rumen; material: fiber-attached | host: Bos | place: Iran: Karaj | collected 2018-10
ACCAACGTGGCTGTCAAATATAACACCAAAAGGAGCACAAAAACATATGGGGGCGCTTTCCTGCGCACACTGATGCTTTCAAGCGCGGATTGTATTATCTTCTTTCTGTTTTTATTGTTGTCGTTGTTCATAACTATAACCTCAAATTTCTAATGGGCGGAAACCCACTGCCCTTGGGCGGTGGGAGGAGCCTTATAAATACTCTGCCACTAACCTTGGTTCTCGATATACTTTTGTATTGTAGCCGATGACACCTCACCTATGCTGCACGCAAAGTATCCGTCGGACCAAAATATTCTTTTCTTCCAGTATTGACGACATAGAAAAGCACTGTATTTCTGCCACAGATGATATGTGGTCTCCTGTTTAATGAGTTTTACAATATCGCATATCCTGTCAGTAGTATCATAGCTAAATCAGGAGATGGATGTGATCCTTGTCTGTTTCCATTGCAATGATACCATAACCTTTCGAGTTGCAGATATCGTATATTTTCGCTTTCACGTCGTTTGCAATAGCATCTCTGAGCAATTGCTTTCTGTACTTTGTGACAAGAACTATGTGAGCTTTCAAGCTGAATTTACGTCGATTTGTATGAGCATATCTGCTATCCATAGAAATCACCTCAAATATATTGACTTTCACTAATAAATAGCATATCATATATTTAATGAATTATCAACACGAGGTGTTTATGGAACAGATAACAGTAACGGCAAAAATACAGATTTCAGCCACAGCGGACGATACGGTTTTACTTGATAAAACTATGTCCGTTTATTCTGATGCCTGCAATTATGTGTCCATCTATGTGTTCCACACCCATGACCTTAAGCAGTTTTCGCTCAACAAAGCTCTGTACTCTACCCTTCGGGAAATGTTCGGTCTGAAATCACAGATGGCACAGTCAGTATTTAAAACGGTCATAGCAAGGTATAAGACTATCCTTGAAAACCAGAAGAAATGGATCAAGCCTTCTTTTAATAAGCCCCAGTACGATCTTGTATGGAACAGGGATTACTCCCTTACACAGAACTGCTTTTCGGTCAACACCTTGAACGGGCGCGTTAAGCTGCCGTACTTTGCTGAAGGCATGGCTAAATACTTTGACCATGATATCTACAAATTTGGCACAGCCAAGCTGGTAAAGAATCACGGCAAATATTTCCTTCACATCCCGGTCACTTACGATATCGAAGAGAGCAATACTTCCGATATATGCAATGTCGTCGGTATTGACAGAGGCATCAACTTTGTCGCTGCCACCTATGACAGCAGGCATAAGACAGGTTTTTTCAGCGGAAAAACCATCAAGCAGAAACGTGCTCACTACTCAAAACTCCGCAAGGAGCTGCAAATGCGTCAGACTCCGTCCGCAAGACGAAGGCTTAAGGCTATCGGTCACAGAGAAAACCGTTGGATGCAGGATGTGAACCATCAGATATCGAAGGCACTCGTTGACAGTAACCCAAAGCACACACTCTTTGTACTAGAAGACCTGTCAGGCGTTCGTAATGCCACAGAGCGTGTCAGAACAAAAGACCGCTATGTATCTGTATCATGGTCTTTTTATGACCTTGAACAAAAACTCACCTATAAGGCTAAGCAGAATCAGTCTACTGTAATAAAGGTTGATCCACGCTTTACGAGTCAGTGCTGTCCCATGTGCGGACATACTGAGAAAGCAAACCGCAATAAACGTCTCCATCTGTTTACCTGTAAAAACTGCGGCTATAGTTCCAATGATGACCGCATAGGTGCAATGAATCTGTATCGCATGGGGATCAACTACCTCTCCGGCAGTCAGATATCCGATACAGTTACGGCAGAGTAAACTTTGCCGTAAGGGGCGTTGTCAACCGCCCCATGATGTAACGCCACTTTAGGCAGCAATGCCTATCGGGGGTTAAAGGTCGGAGGCGCAAGCCGTTACTACGACTGGGCAGTTACAAGCCCATGGCCTTTAGGCCGTGGGTAGTTGACGTTCATAGGCCGGATCTCCCTATTTGTTCACAAGTATCTTTGGCGCAGAGCCTATCTGCGCATAGATATCCGTTTACTATGATACAAAAAAAAACGGAATTTTATCAATGGGTTTTGGGGGATAGGGCATAAAAAAAGCTGTGCATCAAATTCACAGCCTCTTTGGTATATCCGTCACTGTTAGTTGGATAGACATACCCTCGTCAACGATCCACTTATCGGCAGGATGCTCCGTCTATTATGTATTTTACTAAAATGCTTATTGCCTGTCAAACGGATTTTTACTTGCAGTTTTTAGCAAGATTCATTATTTATTGTTCGGTTGTTTTAGAAAGTCTGTATCATTCATAAAACTCCTGAAAAAATTAAAGGAGGGCCCTCAGGTCCTCCCGCGGTCTCAGTCCTCACGAGTATCTGAAACCTAGTCACTGAATGTAGTGTAACCCAAAAGGATCTTTTTGTCAATATATTATCCATGATTTGCCTATAGCTCGTTATAATTGGAGAAAAATTGTATAATATGCAATTTTTCTCCAATTGTAAGCTATTTTATCATGACTAAATGGCGACAGGTTGTATTTAACCATTGTTGAGATGACAAAGGCTCATGATCTTAACGTTTACTCCTATTTGAAATATCTTCTGGATGTACATCCCGGCAAAACAATGACCGACGAACAACTGGAGCAATTCGCCCCATGGAATCCGGATGTAAAAAAAGCATTGGAGTAATTTAATACAGTTCAGTTTTGGAGCTGTAGCATTTCACTACAGCTTTTTTCCACAAAACCTAGATAATGGAGTATTTTACTCCAGAACACTAAACGCTATTTTATTTTGCGCTTACATCCCTCCGTTGTGAAAAGTTCAAAAAGTGTGATTAAACTTTTTACACTTTATAGATGTATACCATTATCGTATAAAAATTTTAAAAAAGGAATGTACTCGCTATGAAGCGTTTACGAAATAAGCATCTCGGGAAACATTGTTTCGTATGAGCCATTCCTTGATCGTAAGCTCACTGGATCTTGCTTCAAGGATTATCTTGCACCACTGCTCGGCGCGTATGTCCATTACTTCATTCTGCATATGATAACCTCCTGCATATGGTTTTGCAGACAGTATATCAGATCAAAAATGTAAATGGAAGAACGCCGAGTATTTGACGCTTACTTTTCACTAATATGAATTGTGAGATTGAAAATATAGGATGTCTGCTAGGATTAGAGACATCCTATATTTTTATTTCTTAAGTGACACAATTAGTATTTCTTAAATGTGTCTGGCTCTTTTTCCCCAACACCATGTGATGTCGGGGGCTTAGTTTTTTTGGTAACCTACTACTATGCCGCCTTAGCCGGATCGACTTTTTCGATGTAGATTCGAGCATTTGTGAACTTAACAAAATCTCCACCGGCCGGATTTGTAGTGACTGTTATTATATTTTCACTTGAATCCAGCATATACACTTTCAAGTACAGACCATAATTTGCGTATGTAAGGTTGTCATTTTCAAATGAACTACCCGAATAAACCTTAAATTCTATCGGAATCTGGTAGATTGCATCATCAAGCTTGCTTGAAAGGGAAGCCTTTGTATATGTTACCCTAATAGTATGCGTTCCTACAGGCAGAACAATATTGTCACCCGTACCAGTCGGAGTCAGCTCGTTGCCGTTAGAATCAAGATATGCCGTCTCAACCGGATCGATTCCATCAAGCATCTTAAATGAATCAGCCTCAATATAGTTGAATATCGGTAATTTCGTAACATAGTTGCTGGCAATTGATTTCAACTCAAGCTCGCATACAATGTAGGCAGCATTTGCCCATGATGTCGGACACTTTTCAACGTCATATGTTCCTATAGTATGAATAGGTGATGGCAATTTCTTTAAATCATTAGGATCATTTGCGTTAATTCCAAGCTGTGGCAATTGACCATCAACAGGCATTTCCAACGCATCATGCGTTATTGTTGCCTCTTCGGTATCTTCAGTGTAGTATTCATTAGGTTCACCCTCTCTCTGGTTGACCGCATCCCAAAGCTTGTTCGTTTGTTTAGAAACTTTACTGTATGCAACAGTTGAACTATTTGAAGATATCTTTGATAAAGCAATTACATTTGTTCTGTTAGTCTCCGGCGATTGAGGGTAGAACTGCTGCGAAATACCACCATTCTCCTTATCAAAGGTAACCGTCGAGACCGCACGAACCTCAACACTATTTTTAGTATACAACTCCCTTGCCAAAGGAACACCATTCTGTAATTCAATAAATGATGAATTAGTAACTATGTAGTCATTTTTGTTCCAGCCTGTATTAAGCAATCTGACATTAGATCCGTTGATAGTATATGTTGATACATCGACATCTTCAACACCTTTGATACCAATATCGTTATCAGTCAAGGTGTGTTTATTAAACTGAATTAGCAGGCTCTCAAAAATGTTTGGCGCGGTTTGAGGATCGCCTAGGTACGTTTTCATACCATTGGTCTTTGCAGAATCCGTCAAAGTTATCGTCGCCTGAATATCTGCGGTCAACTGATTATCATTACCTGATGCACTGATAACATAGTTTTTTTCATCTCCGCCGACACTCAAACTATTAATGCGAATCTCCTGATCATATATATTTCCCATAAACAGGTTTACAGCATTGTTTTCACTTATTTTTGAAATTCTTGAAGGATATGGATCACTTCCCAAATCCTTTCCCGCACTTATTGCATAATGATAAACCGTGTTTGAATCTGCATAAGGTGTATAAATGCTTAAGAAATAATGCTCTGTAAGATATGTACCTCCATTCTTAAATGTTATAGCTGAAACAGTGTACCTATCCTCCGGATTAATGCCCGCTTCTCCTGCAGGTGAATACCTAAAGGTTTGACCATTATTAGCTCCGCCGGAATTATCGGTTACGCTATCAGGATACAAAGCATTTACATGAGAAGAATTGACAAGCGTTCCATTGTTGTCCTGAACAATTGTCACTATCATAAGGTCATTAAAGTTTACCGGCGAGAAAGAATCATTTCCATTGGTAAACATACCAAGGTAAAGATATTTCTCGGAATCAGTTCCACGAAATGCAGAATTTTCATCATCTATTTCCGGATCTTCGCCACTTGTGTAAGCATAAATATCATCCAAATAATATGCTTTTGAATAATCCTGTGAATCAATAAGCACCATTTGGGTTCCCGCCGGGAAATTTGGTCTTACGCCATCGACTCTTGTTGTAGAATTATCAAACTTTAATTTCTTGGAATAATTTGTTAATAATGAGTCTCCACCATTTACAGCAGTTATCCATTCGCTTGCATCTCTGTCATAGGTAAATGCAAATTCCAATGTGATCGGAGTACCGATATTTTCCAAAAGTGTATTTTTAACTATATTGCTCGGAGTATTCACTTTGTATGATGTACCCGATTCAACATGAATGTTAAAATCATATTGCAAAACTTTTCTAACATATACAGGCACATAAAGATGATATGCAATACTATTATGACTAGAATCCGATGGATCAAGATACTGAATATCAATCAAAGTAAACTGAGCTTTTTCTTCTTTTGAGTCAGTATCATTTGCATTCATATAAAACTGTGTTGAACTTCTCTTCAATGTTGGATATGAATTATTTGCCGCAGATGCGTCCGTATAAGCACCCGTTTGACCGGCACCGATTGTTAGTATCTTACCATTGCTGTCGTATGTGCACCTATGAATGACCGTCTTAAACACCGTGCTGTCAGCAGTGGATGCATAGTTGATTCCACCAGAACTATATGGCGTTGTGTTGGTAAGCAATGCTATATAATCATTAATTCGCGTTGTTGTATTTGTTGCACTGATATCATCCACTATAAGAACAGGGAAATCTCTGTTACCGATAGCAATGGTTTTCGTTCCCATTTCATCTACAAACGAAGCTACCTTATTAGTCAATGCGCTCTCACCGGAACTTGCAATATCATAATATCCGGCAGGGGGCGTTGTGCTCTCAATATCATTCATAATCTGAGTCACCACTTCTCGATTTGCGCCATCACTTGTGAGATATTTAGGAGTCGATGCAGCATCGATCTCTGTTTTTGGATTTACGGTAACAAACGGGGAGGCCGCTGTTACTCTTGTTTTACCGCTGGTTGTGATTGCTACATCCGATGTCCATGAAGTGTTGCTTACAACACCCTTGTAATCAGCGAAAATGACATAGCCGCCAGTGCCAACGCCACCGCTTCCTACGAGATCCTGAGCCATTTCAGAGGTTTCTCCCTCTTCAAGGGTTTCCTGACGTGAGAAGCCGACGAGCTTAATAACATTGTAAGTCGTATCATTAGCTCCACCGCAAACGCAACCCCTGTTGGTTCCGTTCACTTTCACATTTTTTTCAAGAATGTTATATCCATAATAATCTCTATTATAATAGTCTATATTATAATCTTGAACAGAAAAGTTCACATTCAAGTATCCAATTATTCCGCCCACATAACTATTATCAGAAGTACCACTTAAATTGCACTCTTCAACAGTAACATTGTTTGTAACTATACTTGTATTTTTTTTACAATGATCTACTCCATCTTTAGTCGCATGAGACCACAGACCAACTATTCCACCAACATATTGAGGGCCACTTATAGTGTACCCTTTAACTTTACCGTCAGTAATCTTAATATTGGGAGAATCGTATTTACATGCTCCAATAAAGCCACCGGCAAATCTGTTGGTACTTTTTATTTCGCAATTTAATTCATCTTTACATTCGATAATAACGCCGGTGATAGATGCTTCAGAAATATTCTGTTTATTTTTTAAAGTTGCAACATATCCAATAAGACCACCAGCAGTATATTGAGAGCTAACAGATTGATTATATATTTTGCAATTTGAAAGACTTGCTTTTGCATTATTCAAAATGCCTATCATTCCGCCGGTGTTTATTTCAGCGTTTGGACATTTAACTTCAGTAGAGGAACTCTGATTCTGCGTTCCTACAATTACATTACTAATGCTAATATTGTAAGACGCACCCTCACCTCGACAGATTCCTATAAATCCGCCCACACCATAGTTGTAATCTTTAGTTGTTTCGGATTGTGACGAACAATAACTAACTACTTCAGCAATACTGTAGGTTGCATTATTATTATTGATAGTTACGTTTCCCTGTTGAGATCTTCCAATCATTCCTCCGGTAGTACCCGCGCCATGAACGGTTATTCCATATGATGACAAAGAATCAGTATTCGTTAATGTAGTGGTAGATGAAGGAATGTTACCAATTAATCCTCCGGAATACCGCACTCCTTGAACATAAACGTCATGTAGTGCAACACTATCAACAGTTGGATGCTTACCAGAAGCAACTGTCGCGAAGAGCATACCGGCACTAAGGTGTCGATTTTGGTTTGTCCATTCAGTTTTATAATAAATATGTTCTCCGCTTTTTACAGAATTAGTGGTATCTTTCTTTCGAGAAATTGCATCACATTTTACGCTACCGGTAAGAATAAAATTACTAAATGTTGCAGTCGTGTTCAGGCAATTGAATAAACCTAACCCCGAATTTTCTGTAGCAGCAGGTTTATATGCGTCTACGGCATCGTGAAATTCTTTTCCATTCGCATAATAGTAAAAGCTTGAATTTTGATTGATTGTAGCTCCGTTTCCGGTAAAACTTGTGACATTTAATCTAAGATGATCATTGTCATATAAAAAGTTTCCTATGCCTCTGAATCCGTCTGATAAATCATAAGAAGAACCACTAAGTTCAACTGAATAAGAGTTGTAACTGTTTGATATTTGCTTGGCAAAATAATAGGCTACATTATCAACAGTTTCAGTATTTGAGTACTTATAAATCAGATATGGATAATATATTCTTTTATCGGTTAAAGAATAAGTGTCATTTAATGATTCTAAATAATCAGCCTCACTGATATCAGTCGTATCTCCAACTTTATTATAGGTCGCATGACGAACAGTATAATAATCCTTATAATAGCCGAGAGTGGTTCCTAATTCAGTATTAGATGCTTTATATCTTTGAATTGACATACCAGTATTAACCATCAGTGACATAAGATAAAAAGACTGTGAATTTGGTATAGTAATCACTTTGTCATTTGTTACACTCAGCTTTTCTGAGCTGTTTAATATCAAGTTTCCGCTACTATTCTTTTTTATTGCCGATTTAATATCAGTGATAGAGTAATTCTTAACAGTTGTGTGACTACCCGTGCTGTTCTTCATGGTAACGTTTGCTTCGCGAGGTCTGTATTCATCAGATTCAGTTACTGCATAACCATTTATTACTCTGCCAATAATCGGGTTTACATACAACCAAGTAAAATTATCCGAATCAAGAAGATTAGTTGTAGTTGATAAATTCGAATCACTAGCAGCGATGATATTCGAATTATTTGTTAAGCCCGATATACTACCGGTCATATTTCTAAACACAAGACCACCATTGATTATAACACCAACATAACCTCCAACAGGTGCATACTGCGACATATATTCAAGATATATTTTCAGATTGGCAAGATTCAGCTGAACATTGTCAATAATATTGTCGCCACCAACGATTTGTCCAATTACAGCTCCATATGCATTCGGCTTATTGACGTTAGTACCTGTAGTAGGAATGCTATAAGACTCATATGCAGATGTTTGACCTCTGACGACAATCTTTCCCTTATATGTATTATCGGAGCTGTATAAACCGCTTGAATCTGCGTTAATAGTAAGATCCTTTACAACGCTACCATCACTATAGGCAATTAATGGATATGGGGTTTTGTTGATAATAGTATTATTGTTTCCAATAATAACACCGCGGAAGCGGAATCCGCTAACATTAGTACCAAGGCCTTTGAAATTTGTGCCAGTTTCATTAATAGTTATGCTTTTACCTTCCAAAGGTTCAATTGAATAATAAGCACCTGCAAGATAACGCCGCATCTCATCATAATCTTTCGTAACAGTAGAATCCGAGCTGACAAAACTACCTGTAGAACCGCTGTAAGTTTTGTGCTCATTTTTCCCGGTACACCATGTATCTGTGAACTCAGCATTGATTGTTGCGCTGTTTAAATCTGTACCCGCTATCCACTTTGATATCTTTACAAGTTCATCTTCCGTTGTGATTATGTACGGATCATTATAGGTTCCACACCCTTTGATAACGTCAGTTGGCTGATGGTTAACCTTAAGCTGATAGTACTTTCCTGTACCTGCGGCAATTTGAGAAGCAGTGCTAACCGTTTTTACATATGGGAGAAAATCACTGAACGAATCAGTAGTAGTATTCCCAGTCGGAGCATCCGAATACTGTGTTGCCCTTTGAGCCACACTGGTAGAAGATCTTGCATACCACCGTTCTTGTTCAGGATACTGTGTAGATGTATCTGACGAAGTGTAACCAACTTCTTTACCGTATGTGACCTTATGTGAACCCGCGCCCCAGTCATCATCATATGAATAGTTATATATTCCTGATTCACCAACAAGCCTTTCAAGCAGAGTAGCTCTTGTAAAAATGGACTTTGTAGTATTATATCCATAACCAGAAAGCGCAGGGTCACTTGCCGTCATTCTAGCATCAAGCTTAATATTGGAAAAGTTAACCGAAACGTAAGTGTCTTCATCGGAAGCACCGGCATAACCTATAAGGCTGGTCGCCGCCTCTGCTCCTGCTGCATATGTTGAAGTTGTATAAACATTACTAATTTTCAAATTTACAAAGCTTCCGGTTTTATTAATAAGAAGCGGAGCGTAATTTTCGGATATGGTTTTATAATTCCAAATTGTTACTCCGTCAAGATTAATTGTCCCAAAAGAGCTGTCTACTACAGTAATGTCTTCAGTTGCCGATGACGAACCGCTGATAGTTCCATAAACAAGTGCACCTGTTCCGGATGTATCCTTCGCACCGACAGTCCCTTTAAGGTTAACTGTCCCAATAGTAAGATTATTATTGATATTATAGAACAATCCGTTCTGCATCATATAGTGCTGTGTCTTGGCAAGAGAAGACCATGTAACTCCATTTGTTGCGCTTCCACTTGATGTTTCGCATCCTTCATACTCTTTATTATAAAAAGTGAATGTGCCCGCTACGGATATTGCATTATTAGGAGTAACAGGATACCAGCTGTAACCTTTCATATCATAAGTTGCTGTCGGTATGGATGTCACTCCATCTGATGTGAATGGATCAGGGAAGAAAGAATTTATATTACTTGCGGCATACTGATTCAAGCCCCAGCGCATCAGTTGCTTCTGAGCTTTTTGTGGATCTGAATCATCTATAGTATTATCCTTGTCAATAGTATCAAGGTTATAATAATACCTTGTATTAGGATTTGGAGTTTTTCCTTGAGTTGTTCTTGGCTTATAGGTCAAACTGTCTTCCGCTGTAGTTTCCATTTTCAAACCGCCGGAAGAGCTGATCGATACTATTCCCTGTCCATTTGCCATTATGTCGCCATCTTTGTCCATGCTATAAGCACATATTTCATCAAAAACCCCCGACCCAAGTACTGTTCCCGTCGCAAAAGATAATTTGTAGTCATAGTTTGGCGGTAGTTCAAGGTAAATGCCATTATCCCCATCTTTACCTCTATTGACTATTATTCCCACAGAGCCCGAACCCGAGGTCATTTTTATACCTTGTAAATTAAGTTTATTTACTATCCAATGCCCTGTCGCCTGAAAAACAAGACCGGCCGATCCACCATCATTCTTATTTTGGTTAACATGAGGCGTCCCGCTAATTGAAAAATCATCTATAACCACATCCGTAGTTGACCATTTGTACCCTAACAGTCCGCCCATGCTGTTGGCATCACCTTCAACAACTATGCCATTTGCTACAACACCGGATGTGCTTCCTATTCTTATTGTTGCTTTACCGCCTCCATTAACCTCCGCTATCAAACCGCCTACAGTGCTTACACCTTTGACACTTCCTTTTAAGGTAACGTTGTCAAATTTCCACTCAACAGCACTATTTGCTCCGCCGATTTTACCGATAGCTCCGCCGATAGTACATTTAGAATTTCCGGTAATTGTCCCATCAAACTCACAACCTGATACTGTTATTGCGCCCATGTTGCTGACTGCTTCACCTATAAGTCTTCCTGCAACAACCGGATTGGTCGAAGTATTGAGTGATAGATTTAATGAACTTGCAGTGTTGCATCCCGTAACGATCAGACTTGTTTGGGCCTGAGCTGCCAACGTCCCAACATAAGCTGTATCATCTTTAGAAGCTGCCCTCACATTTTCGTCCAATATTGTTCCACCTAATGTAAAATTGGTAAATGAAGCCCCTTCAGCTATTCCAAATAAACCCAAATATTTATGACGATATACCGGTCTGTCTGTTCCGCCTATATTTTTAAAATCAAGTGTAATTGTTTTTCCGGACGTTGATGTTGCTGTTCCCTTATACGTAACTCTGCTACCATTATCGCGGGTAATACCTCTCAACCCTGTACCGGTTAGAACTATGTTGTCTGTAAAAGCCAATCCCACGTTATTATCCAATTGATTATATCCTGTTATAAAACTGTTACTTGAAGGATTAATCTGAAACTGTAGAGACGCAAGTGCGTATGGAACCACGCCGTTAATCGCAGCAGTATTAACAGTGTTTAAAGTGATAATATGATTCGTTTCAGATGAGAATAATGCATTCCTGCTTATAGTTGCACCGTCAATAACAAGTACATCTCCCCATGAACCTACGTTATCAACGTTAGATGAATTAGGAGTAAACGACCATGTGGAGGTGGCTGTATTCTCTGCATATATAAGAGCATTATCTCTAGTTCCCACAATCTGACCATTTGAATCTGATAATGATGGGATTGCATTTGATACATCTATCGTGCCTGTCATTCCAAGCACACCATTTCCAAGCTTTCCAATTAATCCACCGCCTGTAAATCCATCTATTGTTGAACTTGATGACCCAATTGTAATATCTTTGGCATAAACATATGCTCCTTCGCCATCTGCAACAATTCCGCCAAACGTACCATCCCTTTTTCCATCCGCACTTGTAAGTGCGAAGGTATCAAAATTGGCGTAAGCTCCACTGTCAATCTTTGATATAGCCCCGCCAAATACAGTTGCTTCTTTTGTATTATTGGGAACTGCGGTTACTTTTACAACATTTAAAGTCGCACTAGTAGATCCTGCTGTGTATTTGCCGATTAAACCACCATAATATGCAGAAACAACCGCATCTGTGCCATTATGATCACTTTTAACCGTTGTACCGGAAGTACCGCCGGAAATAACCAACGTATAGTTATTTTCTGCAACGCCAACAAGCCCTCCTGATGCACCTGCACCTGCAGAAAGAGAGCCAACCTGACAATCAATACCATATTTACTTATATCTAAAGTTGTGGTGTTAGCCGGAGAAGATGTAGAGTCTTCAGGGGCATTATAATACCCATAAAGTCCACCGGCACCATCTTTTCCTAGGATCGTTTGATTAATATTATATTTAGATACGCCGGAAAGAGTATGAGTGACTTTTCCGCCGTTATTACTCCCAACTAATCCGCCGGCATACCCATTCACTGACTTTATTTGTGTGCTTGCTGATGTCTGAAGATTTGCTCCTGTTGTAATATCCAGCACAGCTCCCGAGCCCATAGAGCCAACAAATCCTCCGGCGTTGCCTTTTTCAGATGTAATTGTGTAATCAACATTAGTACCTGAATATGTGGCCGTAAGCGACCCGTAAAGATGACCACAAAGAACGCCTGCATCTACAGGATATTCCGAGTCAGTATTAGCTTCAGCATTCGTTTTAACATTTGTTATATTTGTACCACTTACGGCATTATTAACGAAAGTCAAATTAACAGATGCGCCTTCTTCAATTTCACCTATTACTCCTCCATACTGAACCACTCTGTCGGCATATGGTGTATATATTGCGAATTGAGCGCTCCATGTCGCCGTGGTGCTTGAATCGCCATCAGAAAGGACTTTGTTCGCCATCAAAGGCACACCCGGTTTATCAACCGTACGTGTGATGTTGATTTGTTTTGTCTGGGACTCAACCGTAGTCCCATCTTGGTTATGAACTCTTTGAACTATCTGTACATTATCATATACTTTTCCAAAAACAGGGCAATCCAAATTAAATGTTTCCGGAGATCCTGCTTCAAAAATAATCTTTCCTCGAAACGGTTCTTCAGAATTACCTATCGGTTCATAACCAAGTGCCGCAAGGTCAACATCATGTCCGGCACCCGCTCCAAGAGCTATCAATATTGTGTCATCTTGATGCGAAACATGCACAAGCGATTCTTCGTCATCATAATAATCATAAGTACCATAACTGGCCTCATAATATGCTTTAGAATAGTCTACAAGATTCTCCCATGTGGCTATTTTAATATAGTTAGTCCCTTCTTCTTTAGTAGTATAATCATACACACTATATTTTCCCGATTCAGCCGCAACCTTGAATGAATTAAAGAGCACGTCATTAAATACACGTACAGTTTCAGACAAATCGGACATAGGTATACTACCCACAAACAAGGTCGTTGCGGTAAGCATACTTATAGCTCGTTTTTTGAATCTATTCTGTTTATGGTTAAACTTGTTTTTAATCTTCATAAAGCTTACTCCATATAGTTCTTAAAAAATCATCGAGAATCAAGTCAGCGTTACTGTACTTTTTAACTGTTCCCAAGTCATCGCAGGATAAACAACATCATTTTCCGTATAGCCATCTATTCTTTTTCTTGCATTCTCGTCAACAACATAGAATTGTATGTTATATAAACCACCATTACCATCTGTATCTGTAGTTGATGGCAGACTGATGCTTATAGAACTTTCGTTACCTGTAAGAGTAACACCAAACAAATCTTTGATTTCCTGCCTGTTAGGCTGAATTAAAGTATTATCCCACGTTAACGTTTTTGTCGCTACTCCATTACCGGAAATCGCAAAGTTGAAACCATCATAATTTGATGGTGACGTGTTTGACGTATTATCATTAAGGTTTATTGTCCAACCAGTAGAAAGATCAATATTGTTAGTCTTGAGATAAAAATATGCATCTAACGCATATATGTCTGAATGCGAAGCGGTGGGATCAGCTTCCATTCTAACATAAATATCTTTATCAATTAACGATGCCGGCAATTCAATGAAATATGTTGTTTTAGCACTTTTCTCGCCGGATAAGGGTGCCAATATTTCAGACAAAGAATCACTTATTGTTGTTTTGTCAAGTGTTATTATAGGTTCTGATGTCTTTGAGCCTTTGTAAATATTTATTTTATCATTGCCCAGAATAGCCGTCAACGTTGCCGCATCACTTGTCGCATTATAAACGGTTGCTCCACTGTTCTTATATAACGATGCTGTGAGTGAATAGTTAATGCTCGTAGGATAAAAAGTTGAAGGATTACTCCTGTCATAATTATAAACTGTCACCTCGAAAAAGGTTGAACCAGTTGTACTTTGAGGAACTGTCTTTGCATTTTTATAGTGAAATTCCGTAAGATAATTTGAAGTAAAAAGAGTTTTGTTTCCTGTATCAGCCGCAACCACCCTTTTTGTATAATTTTTATTATCAGCAAATTTAGCATAAACGATCAACCCGCACATAATAAGTGCTGCGACCGTAACCCATACCGCGATCCAGCGTTTTTTTCTGCCTTTACATAGATCTTTAAGTTTTGCCATAATGTCGCAGCTCCTTTCTTTATTGATCTCTATATGCCGACAAATATAACATATCAGTCTCTTTATTTTTATTTATCATCTCATCGGGATCCCAAGACACTTCAATAATAAATGTTTTAAAGAAGGGATGTGAACCCCACGAGGATGAGTCCGGAACACTTGGTATTCCACTTTTCTGCCAATATAATGGTTCTGCATATTTATTAACATTGTTGTATGTTGTATAAGTATCCGAATGATAGGTGTTATTTGCTATAAATCTACCATCTGTATCAACAACTGCATTTAAATAGTCGGATACTAAAGTCCCATCTTTGATGCATTCCCCTTTAAGAATATATACTGTGTCATCAGCGGCAAGTTCATAATTAATGTCTCTGTCAAAATCTTCTATCTCACTCCACGCTTCTTTCACTTCATATTCGATAACATCGGTATCAAAATTAACCTGAGTGGCACCCTGAATACTATTACGTCTTATTATTTCATTTCGAGCATCAGTTTCAGTTTTGCATATATCTCCATTCTCATCAGCTATTATTTCACCATAATATATGCTGTAAAGAAAGGGAGCATTTGTGGTATGTGCAAACTGAAGTGTAAAACTTGTAACATACTCACCTGCTACCGCAAATGGAAACATTTGCGATGTTGGCGCCCCTACCTTATCACTAACCTTGATCGTTGATATGTCAAAATATTTAACATCTTCAGCACAAGCCGCACTTATATACAATAAATTCGGAGACTTGATTCTTTGAACTTCGGCAATTTGGCGTTGATGATTAAACCATGCTAATGTCGGTATAGTTATAATAAGCAAGATTGAAAGAAAAGCAACCGTGATGAGCATTATTTTTTCTTTCAATGCCATATTATTGATTTTTCTAATAACGTTCATCATCGGCATACCTCCTTTCCCTTTTCTATATATCATTCTATATCATTTCAATTCACTTCCGCATTGGCTACCATTTCGATCATTATGTAGTCTACGTTATTTCCAATAAATGAATCCGCATTGTTATACGCATCTGTAAGGGCTTTTGTTGCCGCATCTATCGACCCGGAAACATTATTTTGAATAGCGCTAATGTTAGTCATGACAGTCGGAACCGAAAGATCCTTAAAAACTTTGTTTTTCATTTCGCTGCCTTCAATACTACTCAGATACGTATAAATAGCGGACCTGTCAGCAGTATTCACGGATTCGAACAAAGGATAATCTTTTTTAGGAGAGTTTTCATCAAAAACCATCTGTTCAAAAGTATTCGCCCATTTCCAATAGATCGTAACCTGATATTTTTCTCCTTTAGTCACGGAAACAGGATTTCCGGCATTGTACTTTGATTTAGGATCGGTAACCGACAAAGGATCAATGCAATCCCCAAATCTTATGGAGCGGCCTGTTCCAAGAAAGCCGGAATAATATGTGCCATCAAAGTCTGCAAAAAACAAGATATGACCTTGGATATACTCTAGTGCTTCTTTTTTTTCGGCAAGTTGTGTAGAACTGGTTATCAGTCCACCGGAATTTGCAATTGTAAGATCATCGTTGATCTCAAAAAGTGAAATAAGCTCGGGTTCTTCATCCTCGTCTTCCGGTTCCGTGAAAGAGCCTATAAAGCCCCTTATGTTAAAACTAAACTCAATATCCAAGGTGCCGGTTTCATTCGGCACCACCCAAAACGTCAGCTTACCGTGAGAGTTTGGTTCTAGGCCTTTATTGTAATGTCCGTCATCCGCAGTATTGGTTGCTTTTCTCCAGATAATTCTATCGTATTGCCCTGAAGTCCTATAGGTATTTGCCTCAAGTTGAGCCTCGCCATTTGCATAACTGCTATCTGCTTTTGAAAAATCCGAATCATTCTCTACATACAAGCCGGAAACTTCAAGTTCAAAAGGAGATCCTCCCACTTTTATTGACATTCCCCCAGCCCCAACTTCTTTGTTCATAGTGAACCAGGCTATGCCGGCAAAGACAGCGATCAGCAGCGCGAAGATCATCATTATAGCGATTTTTATAAGTGTTTTTTTGCTTTTCATGATCTGTTGGTTCCTCTGTGTGGGGCGGCAAAATCTGCCAAAAGGGTATAGTAACCCTAGCCTACATATTTATACAATGGTATCATACCATATTCGAGTAAATGAAATCAAATAAATTATAGTTTATAAACATTTTTACGACGGATTTTGCGTAAAAAAAGCAGGTGACAAAATGAAAATTGTGCGTTTATTTCAGCTGTGGCAAGGCTGGACAAGGTGACAAAAAACACGTCCCCTCGTCAGATCTTCGCGAGCCCTTATGTCAGCATAAAAAAAAGTGGCTTACGATATACGTAGCCACCATAGTACACTCGTCTTGATTAAGATAAGCATACCCAGCTTCAAAGTCCACTTATCGGCAGGACGCTCCATCTGCAGTGTATACTAATTTGCTTTTTATTGTTTGTCAGTTCTTTGCGTACCTCCCTTTAACGGAAAATCAGAAAGTTGTCTGACTGATTCAGTTATAGCCTTTATTCCCTTTGTAGCGACAATAGTTCCAAATTGTTCCGTAAGATTCTGTTTCAGAGTCTTTAGCTTTCGTCTGACAATCTGTGAATATTCGATCTTATACTTCATAGATTTATACTCCCAGCTTCCTCTCAAGATCGTCCGCCGA
>JAEEGL010769561.1_pt1 | contig 17399 bp, 16 predicted proteins | sample 9134231 | NCBI WGS metagenome assembly JAEEGL01 (sample SAMN16246548, study PRJNA631951) | gut metagenome | biome: gut microbiome; feature: rumen; material: fiber-attached | host: Bos | place: Iran: Karaj | collected 2018-10
AGGTTATTGTATCAGACTATAGGGTTTTTATCAATCAATGATAGCTCATATCTGGTGGAAAATATTAAATAATTAAATTTATACTTGACAAAGTAGCAAATTACTACTAAGATACAGTTAGTAGCAAAACAATACTAAGTATAAACCAAATGGATTCATTATATAGAACCAGAAAGGAGGCTGTTATGGCTATAATGTATAAAAAGTTTCAACCAACTGATTACGTGATGGTTGTTAAGAATGGGATTGTAAATAAAGAGGGATTAGGACTTACTGTTTTATATAACAGCATGAGAACTGGTGTTATGGTAATTCCTGCAACTGCACATGACGGAGCCTTTGCATTTGACGATCTGGTGACTGCTGATTACCAGTGTGTATGTGTTCAGGGTGCTGTGACATTTGTGATAGAGGATTTTGCACAGGCTGTAAAGATGGCAGACTTTGCATATGACAGAAATATCAACGAGAAGCAGAATCAGGCGCTTAATATGATCACTAAGAGAATAGGAAATGTGATCAAGGCCATTGTTATAAGAGAGGTTGGAGAACGTGACGTCAGAGAGATAATCAAGCAGGCTGATATAATGGCAGACCTTATTAAGGAAGGCCTCGCAAATGATGATGTTATAACAGGTTTAGGTGTAAGAATACTTGCCATAAATGTACTTGGAATAAATGCAAAACCTGAAACCAGAAAGGCTCTTGAAGCAGCTGCACGTGAGCAGATCCTGAAGGAACAGGACGATGCCATCTATAAGAGAAGAAATGCAGCTATAGAACAGGAACGTCTTATCAAGGAAAATGAACTAAACACTGAGATAAGAGTTGCAGAAATCGAGAAGGAAAAATGTGAGAAGGAACTTGCCGGCAAGATCGAACTGGAAGAAAGGCGTAAAGAGTATGTGGAACTTGAGGCAGAGAACGAGAGACTTCGGGCTGATGAGAAAGCATACGGGATCAAGGCTATGATGGCAGCATATGAGAATGTTAATATTGCTCTTATCGAAGCTCTTGCTCTGGGAGACATGAATCCTGAGAATATCATGGCAAAAGCTTTTCTCAATATGGGTGATAATGCAGAGAAGATAGGAACTCTGAATGTAACTCCTGATCTCCTTGAAACTATCATGAATAAATAGTTTTAAGTTTACGATAGTGTGATTCTTTAATATGACGAAAGAGGTGCAATATGGATAGAGGGATGAACAAGGTCGTGATCGTAAAGAGAAAGACCAGACTTGAAGAATTGAAGATTCGTTATAATACATTTGAACAGGCTAAATTCTATGTTGAGCACCTGGGAGCTGACTTCAGTGATTATGAGAAGGAACATAAGAATTATTACAATGCTCTGGAAACTGTGCGAAGATATGCAGAGACCAATGCCAGAGTGCAGGAGATAGACAGAGACTACATACCTAACATGATATTTGGGGAGAATGATATTGTTGTTGCCCTTGGACAGGATGGTCTGGTGGCAAATGTACTGAAGTATCTGAATGGTCAGCCCCTTATAGGTGTTAATCCTGATATAGAGAGATATGATGGAATACTTCTTCCTTTCGAAGCAGGTGATCTTCAGTCTATGATCCCTAGAGTTATATTAGGGGCTTATTCTAAAAAACAGATTACCATGGCGCAGGCCAGTACCAGAGATGGTCAGGTCTTATATGCAGTTAATGACTTCTTCCTTGGGATAAATAATCATACTTCAGCCAGATATAATATTAACTTCAATGGAAGCGTAGAAAATCAGTCGTCTTCAGGAGTGATAATTTCTACAGGAATAGGAATGACAGGCTGGCACAGATCTGTTATGGCTGAATTCAGGGGTATGGCGAGAGCCTTCAATCTGGGCGGATTTGAAGAACCTGTATATGAATGGGATGCGAAGAGACTGGTATTCCAGGTAAGGGAACCATATCCTAGCCGTTTCACACAGGCTGAAATGGTTTATGGTGAAGTGACACCGGATGACAGCCTTACCTTCGTTTCAAATATGACAGAAGGAGGAGTGATATTCTCGGATGGAATCCTTGATGATACCATAGAATTCGGTGCTGGTATGGAAGTAAGAGTTGGTATCGCCGACAGGGTTGGTTGTTTAGTAGTAAATTGATACTAAATATGATAATATAATAAATGTTCTAAATTTCAGATAAACATAAGCTTATTACAAGGGGGAAATATGGCAAAATCAAAATTCGGCGAAATATCAGTAGCAGTGGATCTGCTCACCTTTACGATCGAGGATAATAATCTTAAGGTTCTGATGATCGAAAGAGATGAAGATCCGTATAAGGGAAAGCTTGCCCTGCCAGGTGTTTTTGTTAGAGAGGATGAAACACTGGATGGCGCAGCGATAAGAGGAATACGCGAAGAAACAGGACTCGAAGGAATATATTTTGAACAATTATATACATTTGGCGATATAGATAGAGATCCGAGAAAGAGGATCATTTCAGTTTCGTACATGGCTCTTGTACCTGTGGAGCAGCTGGTATTTAAAGCAGGTGAAAGAGTATCCGGAGCCTGGCTTGTGGATGTGGAAGAAATACTAAATAGCAGGGATGAGATAGCATTTGATCATAAGCAGATAATCCAGGTGGCCAGGGAGAGACTTGCTAATAAGGTTGAATATACGGATATTGCTTTCCATCTGGTTGGAGAGGAGTTCACACTTCCTGAGCTTCAGAATGTCTATGAGATCCTTCTTGGAAAGCCGGTTTATAAGGCTAATTTCAGAAAGAAGATGGCTTCGATGATAGAGGAAACCGAATACATGACAACAGGAGCGGCCCATAGACCGAGCCGCCTATATAGAAGAGTGAAATGATAAAATGTAAAAGTGAGGATTGCAAGTGGGCAATCCTCATATTTTTTAGTAGTTGAAATATCAATAATATGGTTATTTTGGGTGCAAATATGAAGGAATAATGGTAAAATAGAATAGTATAACTGTATCTTAATGAGACAGTACATTTCAGGGGTATTACAAGGGGTATTACATGGCAATCGATTATGACGATTTTATAATTCAAGAGCTCATACAGGATATGGAAGAAGGAGTTATGTATATAGCTCCTGATGGCAGGATCAGATTTATAAATCCGGCTGCACTTGAAATCTTAGAGAGGTCTGAAGAAGACTTGTACGGGAAGACATTTGCAAAGGCTTTTTTCGGTAATAAAGGATCGGATATGTTTAATCAAACGTTACTTGATGCTATTTACGATCCTGATAAGAATCATGATAATGTTGTTTACTACTTCGTAGGGGAGAGATTAAAACAGCTGCATGTCATGTCTTCCTACATGCGTCATGAAGGAAAGAAGAATGGCGTGATCATTGTGTTCAGTGATATAACCAATCTGGCAGAAATGAGACTCGAACATATCAGGCAGATCACATTTCTTCTGAATTCAATGGTAAAGTCTTTCAGTACGGCTATCGATGCCAGATCACCATATAACGCTAATCATACTAAGAATATGGCTAAGATGGGTCAGGCTTTTCTTCAATGGTTGGACGAGACGGATAATACGCGCAAGATGACAGACTCACGAAAGCGGGAATTCCTCATGAGTATCTGGCTTCATGATGTGGGCAAGCTGGTAATACCACTTGAGATCATGGATAAATCTAACAGACTTGGGGATAAGATGAGAGCGATAGAAGACAGGTTTGTTAAGATAAAGCTTCTTCAGCGTATTGAAATGCTTGAAGGGAAAATAACGGAAGAGGATTATAACAAGAGAATCGGACTTCTGGATGAGACGCTGGAAGTTATCCATCGGCTGAATGAAGAAGGAATCAGAAATGAATCTGATGAGAAGTATTATGCATTCATTGAACATCAGAAGTATGTAGATGAGAATGGTAAGAAATGTTCTCTTATGTCGGAGGATGAGCTGGAGTGCCTGGCAATTAAGAGGGGTACCCTTACTGATAAAGAGAGAAGCGTAATCAGAAATCATGTTGTTTTCACAAAGAGAATTCTTGATGAAGTAAGATTTCCTGACGAGTATAAGATGGTTCCTGTATGGGCTTCGATGCATCATGAACTCCTCAACGGAAATGGGTATCCGGAGGGTGTATCCGGAAGCGATATACCATGGGAGGTAAGACTTCTTACAGTACTTGATGTATTTGAATCACTTACCGCTACTGACAGACCTTACAAGGTGCCAATGCCTGCATTTAAAGCATTCGCAATACTGGACAAAATGGTAGAGGAAGGCGAGATTGACGAGAAGATATTAAGCCTGTTTAAGGAGAGTGGGGCCTGGAAAGTCATAACTTTTTAAGTTTTATTCCAGGGTGATAGATATTGGTGTTTACAAAAGACTGACGGGGTAAGTTATATGTTTACATGGAATTTTCAAATGATCTCCAGATCAAGACTGATAGATATATTTAATCAGCTTCACCTAAATGCGTCTGACGGAGATATCCTTATCAGGGTACATACAGCAGCGCATAAGCCGGAAGAAGCAGTGGAGCTGGCGAAGCTTCTGAAGAAGCTGGTTCCAAGAGCACACATCTTTGGTACAAGTACATCTGCCATCATCATAAATGGAAAGCTTGTGAGAGATAAGTGTATTATATCTGTATCTAAAATGAATTCGGGCACTATCCATACGGATAGAATTCCAGTTTTTAATGAGGACGGCGAGCCTATTCCTATAGAACAATTATGTCAGAATGTTAAGGACAGGGTGGTAAGAGAAGATACGAAGGTTCTCCTTACATTTCTTACTGTTGATTACCATGATGTCTTTGATTTTGTTGATATGACAAATGAATTCTTCCCGGGAATCCAAATGATCGGTGGCTACGCTGACTGTCCGGATAGTAATCTGAATGAGCTTCCTTTTGATGCATTTCTTTTTGACGAGAAGGGCTGGACTAATTCTGGAATGATCCTTGCTTCTATTGGAGGAAGGGAAGTTGAGGCTATGTCCACCTTCGCAACTGGTGTTGAGGCAATTGGTAAGGAGGCAGAGATCACTGATTCATTCTCTACAAGTATTCTGGAGCTCGATGGAGAGGATGCAGCAGAGAGATATAGGACAGGAATAGGAGATATATTGAGGAAAAAGCCTGAGATCACATCACTGTTCCCATATGTATATGTGGATCAGCCTGATTTTCCTATATTTGTTCACTATGTTGAGAATAAGACTATAGGTGAAATGTATCCTGAATCAGATCCTAATTATCGGGAATTCTATGATAATAATCCGGCGGTTGATCGAACCACCAGAAAGAATTTCATACGAACAAATCATAATGTGCAAAAAGGAGATCGTATAAAGAGAGCTTTCCTTTTCGATAAGAAGATAATAGCCGATAATCGTACTATGTTCCAGAGAGTAGAGAATTTTGAAAAGGCAGAAACAATCTTCGCATATTCCTGTATTGTTCGTTCCATTATTTATTCAAATTGTATAAATTGGGAATTGTCTGCATATGAGAACTCTAATATATCCGGTTGTATAACTTATGGCGAAATAGTTAATGTTAAGGGAGTTAACAAATTCGTCAGTGGTTCCTTTGTAATGACCGTATTAGGCGAGGAATCTACAAATCAGATGTATAATCCTTATGCATTCCAGTACACAGAATCTCTTATTGAAGATAATGAAGAACTCATAGACTATCTTGTTGATATAGAGAAGAAGATGCTTATAAAGGATCAGACTGTAACAGCTGAAGCATTGAAGGGATTTGTGACGGAAATAGAGCAGAAGATGCTGTATTCCAGTGTGAGCCATCTCCCTAATCTTGCTGCGCTGAATCTGGACATTCAGACAAAGGGCTATGATAGATTGTGTGTTATAGATGTATTTGATGCCTCAAGCATGAACAGCGTCTTTTCCGAAAGACAGATAAGTATGACCAGAAGTAATTATCTTACTAAATGTGATTCTTACGCAAGGGCTCATGATTATAAGATGTATGAACTGTCAGACTGGAAAATAGTTATTGCTTCACCATCTTATATAGTTTCACTTCCTAAATTTACTTCCGATATGGAGAAACTACAGAAAAAGCTTTTCGAGAATCTCGAAGAATTTATACCTATTGTTCCTGTTTTTGCAGTTATAAATAACTGTAAGGTAGAGAATTATAATTATGCTTATAATTCTGCTGTAATGAAAATGAGGCAGAAGAATATGCAATTTTCTGTGAATGATGCTCTGGACAATGAGCTGGATGAAGAAGCTATCATTGAGAGATATCGCATGGTTAATGTTATCAATTATGCTATAGCAAATGATAAGGTGATTCCATATTTCCAGGGTATTCATGATAATAAGGAAGATAAGATCAGCCATTATGAGGCGCTTATGAGACTGGAAGGGGAGGATGGAAAGATTTACTTCCCAGGAAGCTTTCTGGATGTGGCGCGATCATATGGAATCCTGTATGATACCATCTCCTTCATGATGATCAAGAAGGTATTTCAGATGTTTAAGGATTCTGAGGAGAAGTGTGTCAGCATTAATCTCGGGATAAGAGACATAAGGAACAAGGAAATAATTGATTATATCTATGACTTCCTGTCCACTGCTTCTAATCCAGATAAGTTTATATTCGAGCTTCTGGAAAACGAAGATATAGATGATTATGATGAAATGACCCGTTTTGTTTCAAAGATTCATGAGCTGGGAGGAAGGATAGCTATTGATGATTTTGGTAGTGGCTTCTCAAATCTGCAGCATGTAATAAGTCTTCAGATAGATGTACTGAAGATAGATGGATCATTAATCAGAAACTGTTTGGAAAACCCTGAAGCGGAGAACCTTCTGGCGCTTATTTCCACATGGAAGGGTTTTACAAATCATAAGATAGATATAACGGCAGAATTTGTTGAGAATGAAGAGATACAGCAAAAACTTCTTCAGTACAATATTGATTATTCGCAGGGTTATCTCTTCTCAAAACCATCACCGGATATAGAATTGTAGGAGACCGGATTTATGGTAAATAATGACAGAGAGTATTTGGTTGGGATGATCGTTGGCGGCATATCCAACGAGTTCTCACAAGAAATCATAAAAGGTGCAATTAATGCTATTCCTAAGGGTAGCAATGTTAAGATGGTCATACTCCCAGGAGAACTTATGAGAGAAGGGTTCATGGGAGATGATGTGATGCACTACTATAATCTCTATAACAGCACATATAACATGGGAAGCCTGGGCAATCTGGACGGACTTATCATTGCCATGGGCAGTATGGGCTGGCAGTATCAGAGAAATGAATTGCATGATTTCCTGAAACAGTTTGATGGAATCAAGACTGTTCTTATTGCGTCTGATTTTGAAGGCTATACAAATGTAAATTATGATAACAAATCGGGTATAAGTGAGACTATTGATTGTCTCGTGAATATGTATGGATGCACAAATATAGGCATGATAGGTGGCTATGAGCGTAATATGGATTCGGAACGCAGACGTATGATATTTAAGAAATGCCTGGAGGAGAATCATCTGGAATTTGATGAAAATCTATATGCAGCATCCGATATGTCAGTTAATTCGGAAGAGGCTGCCAGAAAGCTGTTGGATAATAATCCTGAAATACAGGCAGTTTTCTGTGTGAATGATGCAAGTGCTGTAGGTCTCTATAATGTTCTGGAAGAGAGAGGTCTTAGGGCCGGAAGAGATATTTATGTTTTCGGTTTTGACAACACTTATATGGCTGCAGTGATGACTCCTACTCTGTCATCTATAGGTGCGGAATCAGTAACTCTAGGACAGAAGGCGATGGAGGTTGTGCTAGCTAAGATCAATGGACAGAAGGTTGATTCAGTGAAGATCCCTACAAGACTGTATGGTAGAGAATCGCTTAGATATGATAAATATGATTATTCTCTTAGTGATCTCAGCTTTATGAATAGCGAGCTTATAGACATGATGTTTGAGGATTGTTTCTATAGGTATTCCAATTCATATATTAATGATGAAGATGTAAATATTAAGAGACTGTTTAGTGAAATATTCGGAAGAATGTTTGCCGGGCTCAGACGTCGTTATGTGGGTATTGAAGAATTCGAGACCATATCTAAAATGATTGATATATTCTTTGATAATGGTGCACTTGAGTATACAGATGTATGGAAATTCCTCACAAGTGTTACAAGACTCCAGAATGGGATCAATAAGAGACAGCATCTTGTAGAAAATGTGTATATAAACAGGCTGTTCCTTAGAATGAAGGATGACGCCATACGTTCTCTGTCCAAAATGCGTATTGATGAACAGAATGAGAAGATACAGTTCAGAAGCAGACTCAGACAATTTCTCATTAGAAATATGAATGACAATTTATCCTGCAAAGACTCCATTAATGAGATTATGAAAGCGCTGACAATTTTCAACGTGAGTAATGCTTCTCTTTACATGTTTGAAAAACCAATGTCAGATAAGGAAGTTCTTGCAAGAAAGTATCCGGATCATATGTTGCTCAAGGGTGTAATTCGAGAGGGAGAATTCTTCCGCATTTCTGAAGGAAAGCAGAATAGAAAACTACAGGATATATACATACAGAGGGTTAATAAAAGCTCGAATGTGGCATTCATATCTTTCCCGCTGTTCTACAATGACAAATTCTTTGGATTCCTGATATGTGAACTGACTGATGATATTTATGAGAAGGGTGACCTGATAGCAAATGTAACCAGCTTGGCTATCAATAAAGCTTATAGTAATGCTTCGGCAGAATAGAGGATTTATGAGACAGCATAGAAAACTATATAAGTTAATAGTGCTTCTGCTGACATCGGCAATAATTCTTACCTCCTGTGCTGAAAAACCGCGTCAGGAAGTGAGTTTTGATAATCTGGATGAGGTTACCATCGGAGTGAAGATTGGATGGGATGCTGACTTCTTCTTCTCAAAAAGAGAAGATGTAAAAATAGTCAGATACAATAACTCCGGAGATATGCTGCTGGCTCTCAAAAACGGATATATTGATGCGATGGCTGCGACACATACAGAATGTAAGACTGTGCAGTCTATGATCAATGGTGTTAAGACAGTACCTGGAGACGCCGGTTCATTTGGGAATGTTTTCATCGTGTCTAAAGAAGATGAGCAGCTCCTGAAGGATCTTAACAGTTTTCTGGAGGAGTATAAGAAAACTGATGAGTATGCAGATATTATCAAAAGATTTGAAGAATCTGATGGTATCAACTATGACAGCAGGGCAGTACCTCTCACAGGTACAGGCAGGGAGATCAGGTATGTAATTGATCCTGCTGAATATCCGTGGTCATATTATGATTTTGAAACGAAAGAATATAAAGGCATGGAAGTGGAGATAATCAGCCACTTCGCCAATGAAATGAATTACAAATTAGTTATTCAGGAGAATGCTTCTAATATGCTCATCAGTGATGTGATTAAAGGCAGAGCTGATATTGCCTCTGATGCATATTCTGATGTATACAAAGCAGAAGCAGAATTCGTTGATGTTTATGAGATGTCTGTACCATATCACGATGAAACTATGGAACTCCTGATACTGGATGAAGATAAAGAATTAACAGTGAATGAGTATCTGACGTTCTGATACATTTATTCGAGGTTTGCTATGAGTCCTATCGAATTATGGAATTATCTAAAAGCCAATTTTTATATAGCATTCATTTATGAAAGCAGATGGAAGATATTTTTAGCAGGATTTGGAATGACGATCCTGCTGACAATAGCTTCTTTTGTTATGGGTACTCTTATCGGTGCGGCATTCTGCAGACTTAAGTTCGTGAAGAATAAGATCGTCTATAAAATAACAAATGGAGTTGTCCAGTTTTTCATTCAGATACCAACGCTTGTTCTTCTCATGATCTGTGTATATATGATCTTCGGCAAGACTACAATGCCTGTAGTACTTATGATCATCATAGGTCTTTCTGTGAAATGTGGCGCATACATATGTGACATATTCTATTCAGCGATCAATTCACTGGACAGTGGAGAGCTGGAGGCAGCCAGAGCTCTGGGAATGACACAGTTTCAAGTTTTTAAGTATGTGATCCTTCCACAGGCTGTTCATGTTGCCAAGCCTGTATATAAGAATCAACTCATCATCACAATGCAGGAGACATCCGTTGCAAGTTATATGGCTGTGCTGGAACTCACAAGGGCTTCAGAGCTTATAACCACCAGAACATTTGAAGCATTCTTCAGTCTTATTACAGCAGCAATACTATATATAGTTCTGGGCAAGATACTTGGTAAAATAATTGAACTCATAACAATAGAGAAACATTATATGAGGGAAACAGTATGATCGAGATCAGGAATGTAAGCAAAAAATACGATGATACTGTTATCTTTCAGGATGTAAGTCTGAATATAGATAAGGGTGACAGGGTTGTTATAATTGGTGAGTCCGGTTGTGGCAAGAGTACACTTCTAAGATGTATCAACGGATTAAATAAAGTTGATAGTGGAGAGATTATACTTAATGGTAAGGATATAACCAAACCAGGCGTAGACATTAATGAGGTCCGTAAAAAAATCGGTATGGTTTATCAGCAGTTCAATCTCTTCTCCCATTTAAATGTAATTGAAAATGTAATGCTTGCTCCTATGAAGGTTCTGGGGATGTCTCAGAATGAGGCTGCTGATCTGGCTGAGAAGCAACTCAAATCTGTTGGTATGGGACATAGAATGAACCATATGCCATCACAGCTTTCCGGTGGACAGAAGCAGCGAGTTGCAATTGCAAGGGCTCTGGCCATGGATCCTGAGGTGATGCTTTTTGATGAGCCTACAAGTGCACTTGATCCTGCTATGGTAGATGAAGTAGAATCTGTTATCCGCAAGCTGGCAGATGATGGAATGACCTGTGTGATAGTAACTCATGAAATGAGCTTCGCCAAGAAGATAGCTACGAAGGTTGTCTTTATGGCTGAGAAGGGTATATATGAAGAGGGCGGAGCATCCATCATAGATAATCCTACGCGCTCCAGAACCCGTAAGTTTATATATAGGTCCAAAATGTATGTTAAGAATCTGAATTCCAAAACATTTGACGAGGACCTGTTCTTCATGGATATCTGCCGTTTTATGTCGAGGTTTGATTTTGGTAAAAAGCAGCTGCTGATAATCAAGGTTATAATTGATGAGATTCTATATCCAATGTTTGATTCTGCTCCTGATGGATCAATTGATGCAGAGGTTAGATTTATTGGAAGTGAGAGTGGTACTGAACATATGCTTCTTATATCATTCCCTGGTGTCAAGGATGATCCTATTGAGGGTCCGTATATCGAAAAGACGAATCTTAAAATACTCAGATATTATGAAACTTCTGTAATGAGCAAGAAGAATGGCGACGGCGAATGGGAGATATATATACAGCTATAATTCAGATTCCATACTTCTAATGTGGGATTTGTGATAATTCAGATTATGTGAGGACGAGATGATGTCTGAGATTGATAGATTAAAAGAGGTTGTGGAGAGACTCAGGGCTGAGGATGGTTGCCCATGGGACAAGGTGCAGACTCACAGCAGTCTTAAACCTACATGTATAGAAGAGGCGGCAGAGGTTATATGCGGCATCAACATACTTGATGAAACAGGTGATCCTGAGAATCTTAAGGAGGAGTTGGGGGATCTGCTTCTGCAGGTGATGTTCCACTCAGTAATTGCAGAAGAGGAAGGGCTCTTTACTTTTGAAGATGTGGCGAAGGTGGTTTCTGATAAAATGATCAGGCGACATCCACACGTTTTCTCCCAGGTCCATTACGAATCCGATGAGGCCAGACGAGCAGACTGGGAGGAAATCAAGAAGGTTGAGAAGGAAGGCAAGGAGTGGCAGGAACCTTATCTTAAGGCTGCCATGAATGAAGCGTCGGAGCTTATAGATAGGGCGAAGGCGAGAAAGGGGTATGATCAATGAGCCAGTTACAGATAAGACAGAGGGTGGTGTCCTTTCGGCCAACTTATGATATATATGATTCCAATGGGCAAGCTAAATATTTTGTCAAAGCTGCTATTATGGAAGGACATTATAGAACCAGAATTTATGATAAGGCTACCGGCCGCGAGCTAGGCTATATTCGTGCGAATGTCTTTCGGTTACTTAGAGAATATGAGATTTATATTGGCGGAAACTACATGGGCAAGATCAAGAAACAGTTTGAAATTGGTTATCCCAGATACAACATAGATTACAAGGGCTGGAGACTTGAAGGAGATTATATGAGGTGGGACTATAATATTTACGAAGGTGCCAGACTTGTTGTCTCGATTGAGAAGAAACTGCTGGCCTGGGGAGATACTTATATTCTGGATTTTGAAAATGACATGGATGAGTTACCTGCACTTATGGTTGCCATAGCTATTGATAGTTCCAGAGAAACTGAGACAAATCAGAGGAATACACTGTTTTAAATATATAGAGACAAAGGAGACAAGATAAAAATGGAATTTACAATCGATACATTTTCACAGTTTGACAAGAAATGGGCTCTGCTTACAGCAGGTAATAAGGATAAATTTAATTCTATGACTATCAGCTGGGGTGGCACAGGAACTCTCTGGGGGAAGCCGGTAGCTACAACATATGTCAGAACCTCCAGATACACACATGAATTTATGGATGATAATGATTACTTTACCATCAGCTTTTATCCGGAAGATATGAAGCAGATACTTGGGGTGTTCGGTTCTAAATCTGGAAGAGATATAGATAAGATGCATTATGAGGGCCTTACTGCTAAGGAAGCTGGGGAGTCAGTTACATTTGAAGAAGCTGAACTTACATTGGTATGTAAGAAACTCTTTAAGCAGAAGCTTGATCCGGCGAATATACCTGCAGACGTAGTGGAAGCATTTTACAGTTCGGACGCGCCACATGATATGTACATAGGTGAAGTTGTGGAGATAATCAAGAAATAAAAAAGCATTTACGGGGGTACATTATGGAAAGAAATCATGAGGTTACAACCAGTGGACTTTTGCTGGATGAGAAGGGCGAACTCAGGGAACCTGGATGGTCAAGAAGTCTTATACAGAAGTACGACAGGGATATGATAAAGGCTCCGAAGTGGAGAATAAAGGAATGGGATTATTATCTTGTTCTCAGCGATTCCTTCGCCGGTGCTTTTACTATATCTGATGATGGATATATCGGTCTGCAGTCCGTATCACTGCTGGAGTTTGGGGACAAGCCATGGGAACATACTGAGACTGTGTTAAATGGATTTCCTATGGGAAGGATAGGGCTTCCAAGTGACTCCGGAGAGGGATCGACTAAGTATGCTGATAAGAGACTCAAGATGAAGTTTGATGTGGGTAAGGGCTGCCGCCGCATCAGATGTAAATTCGAAGATTTCTATGAGGGTAAGCCTTTTGAGTGTAATATCATGCTGAAGCAGCCTGCAATGGATTCTATGGTCATCGCTACACCGTGGGATAAGAAGCATGCATTTTATTATAATCAGAAGATCAACACCATGCGTGCCAGTGGTTATATGAAGTTTGATGACAAGATCTATACATTTGATCCGAGAACTGATTTTGGAACACTGGACTGGGGCAGAGGTGTGTGGACTTATGATAATACCTGGTTATGGGGTTCTGGAAATGCTGATATTAACGGAAACAGCTTTGGCTTCAATATAGGCTATGGCTTTGGAAATACCACTGCAGCCACGGAAAATGTGGTATTCTATAATGGAAAGGCACATAAGCTGGATGATGTAGAGTTCCATATCCCGGATAATATCATGGATAAGTGGACCTTTACTTCCTCCGACGGAAGATTTGAGATGGAATTCCTTCCTGTTCTGGACAGGGCTGCCTGTCTTGATTATAAGCTGATAGTATCTGACCAGCATCAGGTATTCGGCCGAATGTCAGGCAAGGCTGTTCTGGATGATGGAACAGTTGTTGAGGTGAAGGATATGATGTGCTTTGCCGAGAAGGTTCACAATAGGTATTAAAGATCGTGTAAAGACTAGAAATATGGAGGATTTATGGAGAAAGCATCTAGAGATACTGTACTTGCCGTATGTTACGATTTTGATAAAACCCTGTCGCCCACAGACATGCAGGCTCAGGGATACATTCAGTCTGTAGGCTATGACGTTGAAGAGTTCTGGAAGAAGACGAATTACCTGGCAGAAGCTAATAATATGGACGGAAATCTGGCATATATGTATGTCATGATGGATGAGGCCAGAGGTCGACTTATCTTCAACAGAGAGAAGCTGGAGGAGTATGGAAGTAAGGTTACATTATTTCCCGGAGTTGAGAGCTGGTTCGACAGGATCAATGCCTACGGCGAGAAAAAGGGAATTACTGTAGAGCATTACATCATTTCATCCGGACTGAAGGAAATGATCGATGGAACTGATATAGCTAAGCGTGGTGTGTTCAAGAAGGTATATGCCAGCAGCTTCTATTATGATGACAGAGGCATGGCTATATGGCCGGCACAGGTGATCAATTATACCAATAAGACACAGTTCCTCTTCAGAATAGAGAAGGGGGTTCTGGATATAAATGATGATAAGGTAAATGATTATTTTGAACCGGAGAATATGAGAGTGCCTTTCAGAAATATGGTGTACATCGGAGACAGTGACACTGATATTCCTTGCATGAAGCTTGTGAATATCAACGGTGGTCATGCCATAGGTGTTTATAATCCTGTGAATCAGAAGAAGGAAAGAGTGTACAAGATGCTGAAGGATAACCGCATCAGGTACTTCGCGCCTGCCGATTATTCTGAAGGCTCAGAGATGGAAGAGCTGCTTATGGCAATCGTAGATAAGACTGCATCCTACGAAAGACTTGAGGATAAGCATGTGAAAGATATGCATGAAATGCTGGAAAACAAATAGTATGGGGTGAAATATGAGGAGGTAGCTTATGTCTAAGGTTTTATTATTAAATGGAAGTCCGAATCCGGGTGGGTGTACCGCAACGGCACTTCACGAAATGATAGATATATTCACAAATGAAGGCGTTGAGACAGAAATCATTCAGGTGGGAATAAAGCCTATCAGAGGCTGTACAACCTGTGGCGCCTGTGATAACAATGGCAAATGTATATTTGACGATCTGGTAAATGAAGTGGCTCCAAAGTTTGAAGTGGCAGATGGACTGGTAGTTGGAAGTCCTGTATTTTACGGATCACCTAATGGTACTTTACTATCTTTTCTGGACAGACTGTTCTACAGTACCACATTTTCAAAGCAGATGAAGGTTGGTGCAGCTGTGGTCAGCTGTAGAAGAGGTGGTAATACTGCAAGCTTTGATGTGCTGAATAAATATTTTACCATCAGTGGAATGCCTGTAGCATCCAGTACATATTGGAATCAGGTTCATGGATTTACGGCTGAGGATGTAAAGAAGGATTTAGAAGGTCTTCAGACCATGAGGAATCTGGCGAGAAATATGGTATTCCTGATGAAGGCTATAGAGGATGCCAAGGAGAGATATGGATATCCTGAAGTTGAGAGAGATGCATTCACCAGCTTCCATGATGGAAAGAAAGATAGTTTTATATTTGGTTAGATAAAGAGTAAAAAATAAGAGCTTGTCCAAATGATATGGACAAGCTCTATTTTTTCGGATTGTTAACCCGCTATTTTTTATAAATCATAATATATAGCAAATTCCATTGGAGTTGGGATCTTGGAAATCTTGCTTGCTGTGCTCTTGTATCTCTTTATCAGTGTCTGAATGAGCTCTTCTGGGAATACACCACCAGCTGTAAGATAATCATGATCCTTCTCAAGTTCTGATATTGCTTCTTCAAAGCTTGATGGAAGACCGGTAAGCTTAGCCTTCTCTTCATCAGGAAGATTATAAAGGTTGAAGTCGTATGGTCCCCAGCCATTCTCATGAGGATCGATCTGATTCTTTATACCATCAAGACCTGCCATGAGGATTGCTGAATAAGCATAGTATGGATTGCAGGTAGCATCTGGATTACGAAGCTCGAAACGCTTTGTATCAGGTGTCTTAGCATAAGCAGGAATTCTGACAACTGCTGAACGGTTACTTACTGCATAACCGATGGTGACAGGAGCTTCAAATCCAGGAACAAGTCTCTTGTAAGAGTTAGTTGAAGGATTTGTAATAGCACAGAGTGATCTTGCATGTTTAAGAAGACCGCCTATAAACCAGAGAGCTTCCTTACTTAACTGTGCATATCCTGCTTCATCATAGAATACAGGCTTTCCTTCATTGAAGAGAAGCATATGAACATGCATTCCGTTTCCAGCCTCTTCTGCAAGTGGCTTTGGCATAAATGTAGCTGTAATGCCATCCTTGACTGCTTCATTCTTTATTACATATTTAGCTGACATTGTGTCGTCGGCAAGCTTAAGCATATCGCCCAGCTCAACCTCGATCTCCATCTGTCCGCTGCCACCAACCTCTGTGTGGTGATACTTAACATCAACTCCCCAATCAGCCATGGCAAGACACATTTTACTACGAAGATCATTACGGATATCAGTTGGAAGAGGGTTGTGATAACCTGCTCCCGGAAGTACCTGATAACCATTATTATTATCAATACCACCTGATGCATATGCAGCCTGAGAAGTATCAACAGTGATAAACATATTGTGGTAATTTGTACTGTAACGAACTGAATCAAAGAGATAGAATTCGTATTCAGGTCCGATGACCATCTGATCAGCAATTCCCAGCTCTTTCATATATTCAATAGATCTGATTGCTACATTTCTTGGATAATGATCAAATGGACGGTTTTCAGGAAGATCAATAACTCTTACATCACCTATCATGGAAAGAGTTGGGATGGCTGTATATCTGTCGATAACAGCAGAATCCAGAACAGGTATGAATACCATGTCACTCTTTTCAATCTTGGCATATCCATAGTTACTGCCGTCAAATCCTATACCTTGCGTCATTGTGCTCTCTGTGAGACGCTCAGCAGGTATGGTGAGATGGCGCCAGCGTCCGTCAATGTCAGTAAGCTTGAAATCAACCATCTGGATTCCTTTTTCTTTGATCAGATTTTGAATGTCTTGAAGTGTTTTTCCCATAAGTTTTCTTCTCCTATCTTTTCTATGTGTTAAAGATACAGCGATACACGCTAGTTCTAGTTTACTATATAAATGGTTAAAATTACACTTAACGAAGACAGATTTTTATAGCAAAAATCGAATTTTTATTATATGATATCTAGGTTAATATTTATTTTATTAATGATGTGTAATATCAACAAAGCATTAAATGAAAAAAATGGGGTTTATTATGAAAAAAAGAATTTTAGCTCTTGCTATGGCGTGTGTATTATCCTTCAGTCTCTGTGGATGTCTTGATGATCTTGACGAATATGATGAGTACGTTGAAGACGGAGAATATGAGGATAAGGATTAC
>JAEEGL010819253.1_pt1 | contig 17399 bp, 13 predicted proteins | sample 9134231 | NCBI WGS metagenome assembly JAEEGL01 (sample SAMN16246548, study PRJNA631951) | gut metagenome | biome: gut microbiome; feature: rumen; material: fiber-attached | host: Bos | place: Iran: Karaj | collected 2018-10
GCAGCCCTCTTCCAGCTGGGTGCGTCCGTCAAGGCCAACGCCAAGTTCTCCATCAACGAGAAGTTCAATTATGAGACTCAGCTGGTGGTGTTTACGGATTATCTGAACCATCCCTTCACGCAGTACCGTGTCAACTGGGACAACAAGATTGCCTGGCAGCTCACATCGTTCTTCAAGGTCGGCCTGAGCACTTGGCTGCTCTACGATCCTATAGTTGAGATCGACGGTGTGACTAGCAAGTGGCAGTTCAAGAACTTCCTGGCTTTCAATTTCACCTTTGCTCTCGGAGAGAAGAATCTGAAATAATGAAAGTGTTGCTTGCAGTAAGCGGCGGCATCGATTCCATGTATATGCTGCACAGGGCCCCGGAGCTTTTCCCCGGGGCTTCGTTTGCCGTCGCGCACTGCAATTTCCGTCTCCGCGGCGAGGAGTCAGACGGCGACGAGGCGTTCGTGGCAGCGCAGTGCGCGTCGCTTGGTGTCGAGTGCTTCGTGAAGCGGTTCGATACTCTGGAGTATGCCTCCGGACACGGGGTCTCGGTGGAGATGGCGGCCCGGGAACTCCGTTACGCCTGGTTTTCAGAGCTTTGCTCCGAACACGGATTCGACGCCCTCGTCACCGCCCACAACGCCAACGACAACGCCGAGACGATGGTATTGAATCTCCTCCGGGGCACCGGCACCAAAGGACTGAGGGGAATTCCGGATAGGGCAGATTTGCTTAGGCCGCTTCTAGGTGTCACTAGGGAGGAGATCAGAGTGTGGATGGAGGAGAAAGGTTTTGCGTGGAGGGAGGACAGTACGAATGCGGAGAGCGAGGTGAAGCGGAACAAAATCCGGAATCGGGTGTTCCCGGTATTTGCGGAAATCAATCCGTCGTTCGTGAAGACGCTAGGCGAGGACATGGCGCGGATACGGCAGACGGACGACATTGCTGAGGATTATTATCAGGAGGCGGCCGCCAGAATCGAAAAACGCGCCCCCGAAGCAAGCGGAGACGCGATTCTCGAAATCAGTGTCAAAGGCCTTCTGGAGCTGAAGCACTGGCGCTACGTGCTCTGGCGGGCACTTGAAGACTACGGCTTCAGCGCCGAAACCTTCGGCAAACTCTGCGACCTTCTGGACCGCTACATCAACGAACCCTCCGGTACCGTCACCCTCAGCGGCAAAACCTTCCAGTCGCCTACCCACTATATAAAGGCCAGAAAGAAATCGCTCTGCCTGTTTCTCAGAAGCCAGGACAAATAATCATTTTTTCTTGGGCCCTTTTTTCATTCGAGGCCTGTATCCTTCCACAAGTGAGGATGTATGAACCGTGGAAGTATCATCTTCCGTATCTGGCGAGTTCAAATAAGACACTCGCCCTTTTTCATCCACTAAATCAGGAAATTCCGTTAAACCAGAGCCAATCAGGTCAAACTGAAGTGCGTTTTCCAGTTTTGCCAATGTCTCCAGTGTCATGTTAACCTTCCCGTTCAACAAGACAGAAACATGCTGTTGTGTACAATTCAGCGACTCGGCCAGTTGCTTCTGCGTCCACCCAAGTTCCGCCATCCTACTTTTTACTTTTATAGCTATGGCATATGAGTATTTCATCCAAAACCAATTCTCCTTAATGTATTGCGCCTCCTTAATAAAAGCACCGGTTTTGGCCCCATGAGAGATTAAAAAAGCCCTAGTGTTCATATTGTATCTATCAATTCTTTCAATCCATTAGCATCAATAACGCCATTCTCTATCAAGTAATTTCTTACTAGTTCAACTCTGAGCAACTCCTCTAAGGTGTGCTGTCGTTCTTTCATTGTGTGTGTCAATTTAATAGCTCCCCCGGTTATAAGGAAAATGCCGTCATCAAGTTTGATGGCATATAACCTAAGCCAAGAGTCATGTCCGGATATCCTATTCCCTTTTGCCTTTTCCTTTGACAGCACCATTTCCGACATACGATAATTCTCCAGAGGCCGGAATAGGGCATCAAGATTGGCTGCTGGGTTTACATCCATTATCACGCAGGCCAATGATGCAGCATCCGACACAGTATCAAATATCGCTTTGTCAACATTGGTTATATGAAAGTACTTTTCAAGGTCATTGAGATTTTGATTAAAGAATGCTCTAAGATAATCAGTATCAAACCATTGGGAAAGAGTCTCGGTCAATACATCCACATTCTTTCCCTCATATATTACCGCCCAAAGCTTTCCATTGTCAAGAACATCCTCAAATCTCATCGTCATATCTTTTTTGCAAAGATAGAACAATTTTTAATTTGTACAAATTATAACTGATGTCTTTTGCTCTTTTGGAAAGGAGACTACGTATATGGTGATTATTTTGTATTTTTGTAAAAGCAATGTCTTCGAACGGATTATCATTTATTTAAATTAATGCTGTATGTACTCATCATACTGCTTTTTGTTACTATCATCCTCTGGGTGGTGATTAGTGTTCGTACCCAGCAGAAATCAAATGAGCATCAGAAAAGGCTTGAAACGATTACCAGCCTGAAGCCGTATATCGATGCTGCATTTACCGAGATCGGTTCATACTACACTTTCAGCCACTATATCACAGAAACGGAGCGCCTAATGCTGGCGGAGAAATACGATGCTCTGGACAGAGAGGTGAAGTCTCTTCTCAACAGCAAAGAACTGGAAGAGTCTGCCGAGAAAGAGACCTTCCAGCGTTTCCATACTGCTATGACGGACACGCGGGCGCATAAAAAGGCGAACAATGAGCATTTCATCGAGAATGAGCTCTCTCGATGCGGCCATTATTTCGATACTATCTTGGCATATCCCCTAGATGCCCAGCAGCGCGAGGCCGTCGTTTCATTGGAGGATAATGTCCTCGTCATAAGTAGTGCCGGCAGCGGTAAGACGATGACCACCGTCGGCAAGGTCCGATACCTTATCGATATACAGCGCGTCCCGGCTGAGAAGATCCTGCTTATCACATTTACCCGTAAGGCGGCAGAATCCCTCTCGGAACGCTTGGGAGAGAAGAAGCTGAAATGCCGCACCTTCCATAAACTGGCGCTGGACATTATCGGCGAAGTAACCGGCGAAAAGCCCACTATCACACCGCCGGACTTCTCGGTCCAAGTGTACCATAAACTCTTGGAAGAGAATCCCGCATTCAAAGCAGCTATTGCCGATTACATCATCCGCTCCCGGTACACGATGCGGGACCAGTTCGAGTATTCATCGATGCAGGACTATATGATGGATCGCCAGAAGCACGGCATCCAGGCCTTCTTCAAGGATATGGATGGCCGTCCGGTCTTCTGCAAATCAGACGAAGAGAGCCAGATTTGCGATTTCCTCGGTTCTCGTGGCATGAAATTCCGCTATGAGGAGAAGTATGAGGTGAACACCGTCGATGCGGAGTATAGGCAATACTGCCCGGATTTCTCCATATACATTGATGGACCGAATGGTACTTTGAGGCGTATATACCTGGAACACTTTGCCGTTAATGAGTATGGTCGCTGTCCTTCTTTCTTCTCCGCCGAGGACGAAATCAATTACAAGCAGGGAATCAATTGGAAGCGTAAGTTGCACCAGCTGAACGGCACTACTCTTCTAGAGACCTCCAGCGCCGGCTTCCATCGTGGCGATGTATTCCAGATCATCACCAAACAACTGCAGGATCTAGGTGCCGTGTTCAACAAAGCCACTCAGCAGAGTGTGGCTCGGGAACTGGTTCGACAAGAGGAGAATATCCTGGCAATGCTAACGGCCTTCAATTTTCTGTTGAAATCCCGTGACACCTCAATGGATAACATCCGAAAACAAGTAGCCCAAGGCCCGGATGCTATAACGGTCAATGATATCGTTGCGCCATTCGTTGAGGCTTACCACCGAATGGAAGAGGAGAACAATGTAATTGATTTCACCGATGCCATCATACAAGCAACCAACCTCTGCTATAATGGCCACAGACAGGACTACGACTATATACTGGTCGATGAGTTCCAGGATATCTCAATGGATCGATACCGATTCCTGCAGGCGTTGAGGCGCAAAGAGCCGCTTACAAAGCTATTCTGCGTCGGAGATGACTGGCAGTCCATTTACCGCTTTGCTGGTAGCGATATGGCTCTTTTTAAACAATTTGAGAAGTTATTTGGCTATACGAAGAAATGCATGATGGAGACCACGTACCGCTTCGGCGAACCAGCTATCGCAGATTCATCCAAGTTCATCCTGGCGAATCCTGAGCAGGCGGTCAAGAACGTCCATTCTTTTAGGATTGACGCTGCAACCAAGCTGGAATTCCTGTCAGCCGACGGCCGTGATGGAGTGGTTGAAACTGTGAAGTATTTGGCCGATCAGATTCCTGCAGACAAAGATATTCTTTTGCTAGGCCGTTATGGCTTTGATGTGAACATCTTCAAGAACACTGATCTTGCGGTTCACGAAACCAAGGATTACATATACGTATCCTATGGTAGTCGGCAGATGAAGTTCATGACAATCCACCAAGCTAAAGGCTTGGAGTGCGACTACATCATCTTGCTGAACTGCAATGGTGGGACGATAGGATTTCCGTCACAGATCAGTGACAGTCCGGTCTTGAAATATGTCCTCAGCGAGCCAGATGGATATGCATTCAGTGAGGAACGCCGCGTTTTTTACGTTGGTATCACAAGAGCAAAGAAGCATACCTGGGTGCTCTACGACAGGAATAATCCCTCACCGTTCGTCAAGGAGTTCGTTAAGACGCTTGAGCCCGAAACGAAGCCAGGAGCCGTAATTCCTGAATCGGAGTTATGCCCCAAGTGCCATTGCGGCCGCATCAAGATTATCAAGAAAGGGGTCGCTGTCAACGGGAACCCTTACACTACATTTGCCTGCTCCAACGAGAAATACGGCTGCGACTATCTGGAGACCCAGTTCGTGAACCTACATTCAATACGCAGAGCGCCCAGAAAGAAGAGATAGAAAACCGTCATTATAGTATAGGAGAGCGTCCCCCCCTTTACGACAAGTGCGCCTGAAGGTGCTGTGTAATGTACCTTCAGGCGCATTTTTGGCCTTATTTGCTCTATAGGTCCGTTTAGAGGCACCCTTAGGAGCAGTCAGGAAACCCTATTTCCCTTTCTTCATGCCGACGGTCTGGAGGCCCTCGGTGATTTCTTCGTCGCAGGTGACCATCTTGGACATGATCCAGTGGTAGTAGGAATCGGTGCTGGAGCCGTTGGAGACACGCGGATCCACGAATGCCTCTTCAAGCTCCCAGCCGCGGCGGGCCATGTAATTGGCTGCGTCGAGCATGGAATTGAAGCTGATGGCCTTGCCTTCTTCGTCGGCGAGCCGGCGGTTGACGGACCACCAGCTGGAGAACTGGCCGAAGTCAAAATCCACGTTCATCTTTTCGGAGAAGAGGAGTCGGGTGCCCTTGATTTCGCAATAGACCTTGTAGGGTTTCTGAACAGTCACCTCAGCTTGATTCTCATTTTCTGCTGCTACCACTTCCTGCGCGAACGCTGAGCCGCAAACCAGCATTCCGGCCACGACGGCCGCAATTGTGAAGAACTTTTTCATTTCAGTCTAATTAATAATTAAATTAAAGGATTCCGTATTTCTTGCCGTATTCGAGCATCTGGCCCAGGTAGTCGTCGGTGTAACGGATTTCATAATCGGTGATTACGCCGCCCTTGACCACGGGAACTATTTCGGGATTGATGAAGCCGCCGTAAGGCTTGAGGTTGAGCGCGGCATAGCGGTCCTTGACCTCCTTGTGAAGATCGGGATCGATGTTGACCGCATATTCCTCAACCAGAGCTTTGCCCGCTGCATAGTCGCCTTCGGACTTGATGCGCTGGATCTCAGCGAGCAACTTGGCGAACAGGCCGCGGAGGGCGTCGTAGTCGGTAACCACGAAATAGGTCTTGCCGTCGCGCACCTTCTTCTCTATGGCGCCGCCCTGGCGGAAACACCACTCGGCGATGAGCTTGCGGTCCTGCATGTGGGCCTCGGTGTTGGGACGACCGAGTTCCACGCGGTTGAACTGGACCATGAGCCCGTTGCGGATAAATCCGTCATATTCGGCCTTGTAGGCCTCTGCGTCGGGCATTATGCCAAGTTCCACGAGTTTGGGGTCGGCGGAATAGTACAGGCCGAACAGGTCGGCACGGGCCTCTTCCAGTGTGGAGGAATACTCGCCCATGGCGGTGCTGGACACGCCCTTCAGCAGCTGTCCGGAACCATGTCCGAGGCATTCGTGGAGGTCGGTATGGATCTCGCCGGCATAGGAGCCGTACTTCTTGGAACGGGCTATTTCGGTTTCGTCCCATGCGAACTCGTTAAGCACGCTGGCGGGCTGCTCGTCGGCAGAAAAGTCGTAGGCGTGCGAGATGTTGGCAATTGTGACACTCTTGGAACCGTAGTCGCGGCGGATCCAGTCGGCGTTGGGCAGATTGATGCCGATGGGCGTTGCAGGATATGCGTCGCCGGCAAGGCAAACGGCGTTGATGACCTTGGCGCTCACACCCTTCACACGTGCCTTTTTGAAGCGCGGATCGACGGGAGAATTGTCCTCGAACCACTGGGCGTTGGCGCTCAGGATGGCGGAACGCTCGGAAGCACGCACGTCCTTGATGTTTACGTGGCCTTCCCAGGAGCCCTTGCGTCCCAGGGGGTCGTTGTAGTCCTCGACGAAACCGTTGACAAAGTCGACTACGCCGAGGGTGTCCTTCACCCATTCGATATTGAATTCGTCCCACTTGCGCAGGTCGCCGGTGCGATAATAGTCGACCAGGAGGCCCAGTGCGCGCTTCTGGATGTCGTTCTCGGCCACCTTGCGGGCAAGTTCCAGCTCGCCGCATATCTTCTCGATGGCGGGTCCGTAGATGCCTCCGACCTTCCAGGGCTTCTCAACCACCACTCCGTCTTCCTTCACCACCTTGGTGTTAAGGCCGTAAGAGACGGGATGCTTGTCCCCGGGAACTTCGATGGATGCATAGTAGGCTTCCACCTCATCGCGCGTCACTCCTTCATAGAAATTGACCGATGACTGTTCAACGATATCGCCGTCAGTGGCGGTGCTGCGCCTCTGCGGGCATATGGAAGGATCGTAGGCATATTCCAACAGTTCGCCGGCCTCTCCGGAGCGCCCGACTGCGTCGAGGAGCTTCTCGAAGTACGAGGGCTCGCAGCCCGGGAAGAACTTGTCTTCGGCATAATGATGATGGATGCCGTTGCTGAAGAACAGCCTCTTGGCATATTCGGTGAACGCCTCGAACTCGGAGCACTTGCGGTCGCCGGCATAATTTTCGAGCACGTCCTCGACGGCATGGCGGAGACGGAGGTTGCCGGCGCAGTTCTGGTCCCAGAGTATGTCGCGCCCCCATTTCGCCGCCTCGGCGAGATGATAGACGTACTCCTTCTGCTGAAGGCTCAGCTCGTCCCAACCGGGAACCTGGTAACGGATAACCTTGACGTCGGCGAACTGGTCGACGGTGTACTTGAATCCGGCGTTTTTCTGGCCGCATGCGGCCGCAAGCAAGGCTGCGGAAGCAATCATTGTCATTCTGACTAATCTCATATCAATTTGAATAATTTTTTCAATGTGGTGTCGGGGCCCGATGCAAGGAGTTCCACACTCCCGGGGCCCTCTCCGACAGGGATGCCATTCATGGCGAGCACGTCGCGGAGACGCCTGGCCACCGCAGGGGCGGGATCGATGAAACGCACCCCTTCGGGCGCTATGCGCTGCATCAGAGGCAGCAGGAAAGGATAATGCGTGCAGCCCAGCACGATGGTGTCGGCGCCTTCGGCGAGCAGCGGTTCGAGGCTTGCGCGCACAACCGCTTCAGCGTGCTGGCCATCGAGTTCGCCGTTCTCGACCAGCTCCACGAAGCCCTTCCCCACCCTCTCGGCAATTCGCACGGCGTCGGCATACTGCCCCTTGGTGTTCAGGTACTTGGGCGCCTTGAGCGTGCCGGCGGTGGCAAGCACTCCCACTACCCCGCTGCGGGTGCCGCTGGCGGCGGGCTTTACGGCGGGCTCCATCCCCACGAAGGGGATGTCGTACCCTGCGCGCAGGTTGGCGATGGCCGCACCGGTAGCGGTGTTGCACGCCACCACGACGGCCTGCGCCCCCTTTGAAAGCAGAAGCTCCGTGACGGCGCGGGCGCGCGAAGTCACGAAGTCTGCAGTCTTCTCTCCATAGGGACAATAAGCGTTGTCGGAGTAGTATATATAACGTTCATCAGGGAGAATCTTTCGAATCTCCCTGAGAACTGAAAGGCCGCCGGAGCCGGAATCAAAGACGCCTATGCATGCCATATTATTTGGTGAGCTGGCCCAGGACCTCGAAGCAGGCCTTGCCCTCGGGCGACACCGTGGCGCGGTAGACAGTATCGTCAACCTTGTAATAGGTGTTGCCGCCGAGATCGATCAGCTCGTAATCCTCGGGAAGTGTATCGACGAGCGCTCCCGCAGGAGGTACGATGACGGTATACTGGCCGTCGGCGCCCTTGACGTAGAACACTCCGTCGTTATAGAAATACTCGGTATCCGCACTTGCGAAGCTCTGTACGAGCCCGAGGGAGTTGGCGAGGTCGCCGCTTGCCTGGGCAAGTTCCGCGTTGCGGGCTATGGCTTCGTTCTGGGAGGCTATGACCGCATTGTTGGCGGCTATGGTCTTGTTCTGCGCTATGATCGTGTTCGCATTCTCGTTAACCGTGTCGTAATAGTGGAGACGGTCGAAGTAGTATGCGAAGGAGCAAGCGGTATATATGGCGTCGGCCAGAGGCGTGAACACGTATCCGAAAGGAGGACGGCACACCCAGTAACGGCCACCGTAATAACGGTACCAGATATCGTTGTAGTAATAATAGTCGCGGCCCCAGTAGTGCCTCACCACGTAGCGGGGAGGAAGCGCGGTGCGATAGTGACCGTAGTGGTGATGTCCGACGTGGCAGAAGTGTGCGGGAGCATGACGAAGCTCACGGGCAACGAATGCAGGACGGCCGTGATGACCCGGACGGGGATTCACACGGACGTGTGCTGAAGGAGCGGGCCTGCCGTGATAGGCTCCGCCGGAAGCGTAGGGACGGCTGCCAGGCGCAGGCCTGTTGCCGGCATACACACCGTCATGATAACGGTTGGGACGCACGTTGCCGGAGGAGTGGCTGCCGCCGGAAGGACGATTGCCGACGCCGTTGTTGGGGCGCACGGTGCCTGAGTGGGCACGGGCGCCGTCGGAATGCTGGCGGACGCTGCCGGAACGGGAGTTGTCGCGGACGAGTGCTCCGGAATGCTCACGGGCGCTGCTTGAATGCTCGCGGACGCTGCCGGAAGAACGGGTGGCGCTGCTGGAGCTGCTGCGGCTGGAGCTGGAGTGCTGACGGACGCTGCCTGAGGAACGGCTGGCGCTGGAGTGATCGCGGACGCTGCCGGAGGAACGCTCGGAAGAACTGCGGGTACTGACGCTGCCTGACGAACGGCTGCTGCTGTAGGAACTGCCGCTGCGGTGCGAACCACTGCTATATGAGCCGGAGCTGCGTGAAACACCCGAATGAGAACTGCCGGAGGACCTGGATCCGCCGCTGTATGAGGAAGATGCACCTGAGTGCCCGGAAGAATGGCCGCCGCGGTGCTGGGCCCCGAGAGGGAGAGCGAAGATGGTGGCTGCCACCATCATTGCCGCTATTTTTGTCAAGTGTTTCATGAGTCTGTGGTGTTAACGGTAAATGTAATACTTCTTCGACAAGGCCTTGAAATCTTCTACATCCGCGGTCCAAAAATCCACGATGTCGGAGACTTGGAAGCGCTTGCCGAATTCAGTACTGACAAAATCCGTTCCACAAACTTTATTGAACATGTTAATCCTGCCCGGAGACATCTCAAAAGGGTTCTTTTTATATAATTCAAATACCGCCTGCATTACGTAGAACTGCACCAGAGTGAGGGGTGCGGCCTCGTAATCGGTGAAATAATACTGCACTCCGTGAAGAAGCTTTTTTGCGCTGCTTCCGTAAAAAGGAGTGTAATGGACGGTACGCCAGGCCACGCCGGGCACCTTGTAGCTGTCGAGCCGGGCCTTGAGGGCGTCGGCATCGATCCACTCCGCCGCGAAGGCGTCGAAGGGGATAGTGTAGCCTATACCGATGTTCAGGTAGTCGTTGAACTCCCCTACCAGTCCGGAGCAGGGATAGCAGATTGCATTGCGGGCATAAGGGATGTTGGGGGAAGGCATCACCCAGGGCAGGCCGGTGCGTTCGTAAGTCATGTCGCGTGTCCAGCCTTCCATGGGGATGACCGTCAGCTTGCACTTGAGCGGCTCCGCGTCGCCTTTCTGCCCGCGGTTCAGGCCCTCCTCGTTGATAAGGGTGGCCACCTCGCCCACGGTAAGTCCATACACGTAAGGGATGCGGTACTGGCTCACATAAGAATAGAATCCGTCGCGCACCAGGCAGCCTTCGACCTTGAGTCCGCCGAGCGGATTGGGACGGTCGAGCACCATCACTTCGATGCCGAGTTCGGCGCAGGCGCGCATGGTGAGGCCGAGGCAGCTGATGAAGGTGTAGGAACGGGAGCCAACGTCCTGGATGTCGTAGACCATGACGTCGATACCCTTGAGCATCTCCGGAGTGGCCTGGCGGGAGGCGCCGTACAGTGAGAACACCGGCAGTCCGGTGCTGTCGTCCTTGCCGGATTCCACTTTGCCGCCGGCCCAGATGTCGCCGCGCACGCCGTGTTCAGGGGCATACAGGGCCACGAGGTTCACGTTCTCCTTGAGAATGTCGATGGTGCTGCGGAGCTGGCGGTCGACGCCGCTGGGGTTGGTGAGCAGGCCCACCCTCTTGCCTTCGAGGCCCGCGAATCCGCGGTCGCGCAGGACTTCGATGCCCGGTTTGACCACCGGAGCGGATGAACTGCAGGTCTGGGCCTGCGAACGGAAGCAGGCGCACAGGGTCAGCGCCGCAGCCGTGAGTATCAGGATTCTTTTCATGGTTTTCAGATTATTTGCGTCCATATTCGGGGTCGACCTTGCGGCGTGCCAGAACGGTAACGGTTACCGTTGCGGCGCAGCAGGCAATCACCATCCAGAAGAAATTCACGTAGCCCAGAGCCTCCTGGATGTAGCCGGCGAACATGCCGGGAATCATCATGCTCAGGGCCATGAAAGCAGTGCAGATGGCGTAGTGGGCCGTCTTGAACTCGCCTTCGGAGAAATACATCATGTAGAGCATGTATGCCGTGAAGCCGAAGCCGTATCCGAACTGCTCGATTGCCACGGCGACGCTGATGGCCACCAGGTTGGTGGGCTGGACCATGCTCAGGTACACGAAGGTCAGGCATGGCAGCGTCATGCAGGCCGCCATGGGCCAGAGCGACTTCCTGAGGCCCCAGCGCGAAGCCATGATGCCGCCGATGATGCCGCCGAGCGTGAGGAAGATGACACCGATGGTGCCGTAAACTATACCCACCTCCGCGGTAGGCAGGCCCAGTCCGCCGGCATCGCGCGCGGCCACGAGGAACGGCATGCACATCTTGATGAGGAAGGCCTCGGGCAGACGGTACAGCAGCATGAACACTATGACCAGCAACACGCCGGGCTTTGTGAAGTAGGTGGCGAAGGTTCGCCCGAACTCCTTGAATATCTCCTTGGCCCTGTTGCCGGCTTCGGACGAGAGGTGGGAAGTGTCGTCGGCAGGTTTGGGGATGAAGAAGGTATGGTACAGCGTCACGGCTGCGAACAGTATCGCGGTGATCATCAGCGTGATGCGCCACGATCCGGGGATGTTTCCGGTACGGGTCTCAATCAGGCCGGCCACAGCCACGAGCACGCCCTGTCCGAAGATGGAGGAGAGGCGGTAGAAGGTGCTTCGGATGCCCACGAACGCCGCCTGGTTCTTCTGCGTCAGGGCAAGCATGTAGAAGCCGTCGGCGGCTATGTCGTGCGTGGCCGATGCGAACGCCGTGACAATGAAGAGCACGAGCGTGAAGATGAACATGCTCATCGGCGTTTCGCCCGACGCTATCAGCGCGTCGTCGGGCTTTGGCAGGGTGAGGGTGAGCAGCACCATCGCCGCCGTCATCAGGGCCTGCATCGCCAGTATCCACCAGCGCTTGGTTTTAATAATGTCAACGAAGGGGCTCCAGAGCGGCTTGATGGTCCACGGGAGGTAGAGAAGGCTCGTGAAGAGCGCCATCTGCCCGTTGGGAACGCCCATCTTGGCGAACATCATCACGGAAATGTTGTTTACCAGGAAGTACGGTATGCCTTCCGCGAAATAGAGTGTCGGAACCCAGAGCCAGGGGGTTTTGCTATTGAATGTCTGCACCTCTGTAATAGTATTGTAGTATTTCTTTGTATGTGAATCCCTTGACGGCCATGACCGCGGCGCCTATCTGGCACAGGCCGACGCCGTGGCCCCATCCGTGGCCCCGGAGAGTCAGGTTGTCGCCGTTCCAGATTATCTCAAAGTTGGAACTCTTAAGGTGAGATGTGCTGAGGGCGCGGCGTATCGCCAGCGTCTTGCCTATCACCTTGCTCTCTTTCGTTCCGTTGAAACGCATATACTTGATGCGCCCCGACGGACCGCGCTCCAGCGGCTCCAGCGATACGATGGTGCCGAAGTCGATGCCCGTACGCTCGCGCACCAGGGCCGACAGGCTCTCGCGGGTGTAGTGCTCCTCCCAGTCGTGGAAGTCCTTGGTCTCGAGGTCGTAGTCGTTGAGCACCTGGGAGAGGATTGCGTCGTCATGGCAGTCGCAGTACGGGTCCTCTATGCTCTGCAGATAGGGGTAGTCGCGGTCTTCCCAGCAGGTGCTGAATTTTTCCGTCTTGCCTCCGCAGCATTTGTAGAAGCGGGTGTCGCAGATACGGCCCTCATAGCGCAGCGTCTGGCCCCAGGTCTGGTCGATGGCCTGGCGCACGGTGTCGCCGGTGGCCATGGTGAGGCCCTCGTAGCGCTGGCAATGGTCGTCGGCGCACACATCGTACAGGATGTGCGGGATGGCGGACTCCGCCTGCTCCGGGTGGCGGCGGCTCTCGATGCGGGCGAGCGCCCAGCTGCGGGAGATGACCGCGTGCGCCTTCAGGAACTCCAGGGTTGCGTCGGCGCGCATCTCGGAAGAGATTACGCTGAGCAGGTAATCTTCGAGTCCAAGGCGGTTGATGGCGGTGACCTTGCCGTTCTCGACTATGAAGCGGAGCGAGCCCGCGAATTGCTGGTCCATCTTGCGCTCCCAATGGAAGTCTATGCCTATCACCACGTTGCGCAGGATAAAGGAAGGCTCCGCAAAGAGCGTGGATCGGGTGCGGGAGTCGAACACAAGCTCGTCGTAGAGCGCGCCGTTGTAGTTGATGCGTCCGTCCTTGACGCTTACTTTCTGGGGACCGGCGCCGTCGGAGATAATCTCGAATTCTATCTCGTCGGCGGACATGATGCCGACTTCTATGTCGGGCTGGGTACGGGTGAGTCTGGAATCTATCATATTTTCGTCTGCTTCGCTTACGCCGACCTCGGAGAGCATCTCTTCGAGCTGGGCGGGAGTGGCTTTATGGAAATCTTCTTCGCAGGGGGCCACGAACACACCGGCCATCTCGGCTGAGCCGGGGCCTATCGTGAGGTGGTCTGGGCCGTCGGTGTAGAAATGGTGGGAACGCAATTCGGTGCGCAGGACCACCATCAGCCGGTATTCGGCCTTTGGCGCATGGTACCATGCATACAGGTTGAAGCGCGGCTCCATGCCGGGATCGGCCACCGGGCAGCAGTCCAGGAACTGGTAGAACAGTTTGGCGAGCGACTTGGTGGTTTCGGCCTTCAGGCAGTAAATGCCGCGGGTAAAGCCGCGGAAGTGCCACAGGCGGGCGTCCTTTACCCTGGAAAGGCAGTCGCCGGGGTTCTCAAGGAAGGCGTCCACCGCCGTTTCGAGCGGGAGCGAGTTGCGGGGAACCGCCTGGAAATGCAGGTGGTCGGGAGCCGATGCGCCGCTCTTCGGGCCATTGTAATAAACGGTATAGTCCTGATACTTCAGGGCGAAGTCCAGCATGTCGGGCAGATGGTGCCAGATGGCCTGCGGCACATGCTCCTCGCGGGCTATCACAAGATGCCTGTTGAAAATCGGGAAGGGATTGACCTGGATGTTGTACCGCCTGCCCTTGCGACCTTCGAACTTGATGTGGAACTGCTCCGGAGGGCGGTTTGCCTCGCAGAGGAAGCAGGGGCGCGCGGCGATTTTGGCCTCGTCGATGTCGGCGGTGCTGGAAATGATGCGGGCAGGGTTGAACTGGAGCCGCGCCTCCAGCCCTCCGACGGTCACGTTGCGGACCTGCATGGATTTGAGCGCCCTGAAATTGGATGCCGCCAGCGGCCATACCGACAGCTGGTCATGTATGAATTTGCTGATCTCGTTCATAAAAGAGCCAGAAGACTGCGTTTGACTATCGGGAATTCGTGCTCGAAGTTGGGAGTGATGACATTCTTGCCGAAGGATGCCTCCAGTTCGGGTATCTCCCACCATTTGCCCTCGGCGACTTCGTCGTCGTCTGGCTGCAGGCTGAAGTTGCCGACGGCGGCGAAGACGTTTACTAGCTCCCGTTCCGTGGCGGATTCCCATACGTAGGTATGTATGTGCAGGGGGTTGAAATCGTAGAACCCGAGTTCTTCGGCCGCCTCGCGGAAAAGTGCCTCCCGGAGGTATTCGCCGTAGTTCACGTGGCCGCCGACGGCTGCATCCCAATAGAGCGGAAGCAGGAACTTGCGCTCCGAACGGCGCTGAAGGTAGATGCGCCCGAAGCGGTCGATGATATGGAGGTGAACGACCGGATGGAGGAGCTTGGAACCCTGATGGCACCAGGCGCGCGACGCCCTTGCCACCACCGTCCCGGTAGGTTCGACGATGGGGAGCATCTCCTTGGTGCCTTTGTCGCCGGCGCAGCGGGGAGCGACGTTAACGGGGTAAACCAAGTCCATCTTCAGGGTAGTTGAGTATTTCGAGTTCCTCCTGGGTGTAGAGGAGGCGGTCGGTGAAATCAGGGGCGATCCGCGACAGGGCGACGAAGACAACGAGCAGCACGGCCGCGGCGGCGAACGCCCCGATGGCGATGCGGAGGCCGCGGCGGCGCTTGCGGACGTGGACCTTCACAGCGGGGGTTTCGGTAGCCGGCTCAGCCTCCGGTGCGGTAACGGACTCAGCAGGCACCTCTGCGGCCTGCGGCTGGGGAGCGGAAGGCTGAGGTGCGAGTGGCTGCGGTACCGTCACTCCGGCCAGCGAGGGGCGGTCGTGGGTCTTGAGAGACACGGGGCCTAGCCCGCAGGTGTCGGGAGAGATGTCGAGGCTCTCGTCGGGAACGAAGAAGAAATGCCCTTCGCGCGTGGAGCGCAGGCGCCCCAGGCCGGGAAGGTCGACGCTCCCCCGCTCGCGGAGCTCTTTGGCGAGCTCTTTCAGATAGTCGCCCAGAATGGCCTGGGCCTCTGCCGGTTCAATGGAATTGTCGCGGGCGTAAAGCGCTGCGAGGACACCGTCGTCGGTGGCGCGTTCGGAGAACGAAAGACGGCGGTAAGGGGGATTGATCGTGTATCCGCGGTCGGAGAAAGACGCCGGCATGTCCTCGGCGACGAAAGTGCCGAGACCGGGCAGGCTCAGGGTCTCGCGGTCGAGGATTAACTCCCCTATCATTCCGGACAAAAAGTCGACATCCATAACAAGGCAAATTTAACAATTTTGCGCAAAAAACCCTAAAAATATTTGCAATTCCGAAATTAAGAACTAACTTTGCAATCCCGTCCGAAAGGATGGTTTGAAATATTCCTCCTTAGCTCAGTTGGTTAGAGCACCTGACTGTTAATCAGGGGGTCCTGGGTTCAAGTCCCCGAGGGGGAGCACGAAAAGGCCGAGACGATAGTCCCGGTCTTTTTTTTGCGCTCCCCCTCGGGGACTTGAACCTTGTACGACAGAGGGTATTATCCTACAGCAACTTCTCCTTCAGGTTCTTGATCATGTCCTTGGTCATGGTCTCGAGGTTGTAGGAGGGCGACCAGCCCCATTCCTTGCGGGCGCACACATCATCCATCTTGTTGGGCCATGAATCGGCGATGGCCTGGCGGACAGGGTCGACCTCGTAGCGCATGGTGAAGTTGGGATAATGCTTGCGGATGGCTTCGAAAACCTCTTCCGGGTCGAAACTCATGGATGCGATATTGAACGAGTTGCGGTGTACCAGGTAGCGCGGGTCGGCCTCCATGAGGTTGACGGCCGCCTTGATTGCGTCGGGCATGTACATCATGTCCATATAGGTTCCATGGGCCAGCGGGCACACGAATTCCTCTCCCTTGACGGCAGCGTAGTAAATCTCCACGGCATAGTCGGTGGTGCCGCCTCCGGGAAGCGTTTTGTAGGATATCAGGCCAGGGAAACGGACGGAACGTGTGTCGACGCCGTATTTATGGAAATAATAGTCGCTCAGCAGCTCGGTTGCAACCTTGGTTACGCCATACATTGAGGTAGGGCGCTGGATAGTGTCCTGTGGCGTGTTGTCACGCGGGGTGTCGGGGCCGAAGGAGCCGATGGACGAGGGCGTGAACACGGCGCAGCGCTTCTCGCGCGCCACTTCCAGCACGTTGATGAGACCGTTCATCTGGATGTCCCAGGCCTTGAGCGGCAGGCGCTCGGCGGTGGCGGAAAGAAGGGCCGCCAGGTTGTAGATGGTATCGATATCGTACTTGTCGACGATGTCGGCAATCTGCTTGCCGTTGCATACGTTGGCAAGTTCGGCGGGACCACTCTCAAGCAGTTCGCCAGTGGGTTCTGAACCAGGGATATAACCGGCCACGATACGGCCGTGACGATAAGTCTTGCGGAGTTTCATCGTAAGTTCCGAACCGATCTGTCCGGTGGAACCTATGATAAGCACATTTTTCATAAGTGTTATTAATTATCGCGCAAATTTATTAAATTTGTGGGAGATTATAACCATAAAAACCACATATTTTATGTACGGAAAATTTCAATCCTACCTCCGTCAGGAGCTCAAAGCCATCGACGAAGCCGGTCTTTACAAACGCGAACGCACGATCTGTTCTCCCCAGGGAGCCGAAATAACCCTCGCAGACGGGAGCAAAGCCCTCAACTTCTGCGCGAACAACTATCTCGGCCTGGCCGACAACCCCCGCCTCATAGCGGCCGCCAAGAAAGCCATGGACGAGCGCGGCTACGGCATGTCCAGCGTGCGCTTCATCTGCGGCAAGCAGGACCTGCACCGCCAGCTGGAGGAAGCCATCTCGGCCTATTTCCACACCGACGACACCATACTCTACGCAGCCTGCTTCGACGCCAACGGCGGAGTCTTCGAGCCCCTGCTAACCGCAGAGGACGCCATCATTTCCGACGCCCTCAACCACGCCTCCATCATCGACGGCGTGCGCCTCTGCAAGGC
>JAEEGL014816874.1_pt1 | contig 17399 bp, 15 predicted proteins | sample 9134231 | NCBI WGS metagenome assembly JAEEGL01 (sample SAMN16246548, study PRJNA631951) | gut metagenome | biome: gut microbiome; feature: rumen; material: fiber-attached | host: Bos | place: Iran: Karaj | collected 2018-10
GTTATGGTATAATTATTAATGGTAGGAGGTTTTTATGAAGAAAATTAGAGGTTTTGAAGTTTGTAAAGGATATGAAGATAATAATATTAATATGCCTGTTAGGAAGACAGCTCATTCTGCAGGATATGATATAGAATGTGCTGAAGATACAGTTGTACCTAAATTTGTTCCGGGAATTAATCCAACTTTGATTACTACTGGAATAAAAGCTTATATGGGAGAAGATGAAGTATTATATTTATATAATAGAAGTTCTAACCCAAAGAAAAAGGGATTAATACTAGCTAATAGTGTAGGAGTAATTGATGCTGATTATTATGGTAATCCTGATAATGATGGTCATATAATGTTTGCATTCTATAATATTAAGGATGAAGATATTACTATAAAAAAGGGAGAAGCTATAGGACAAGGTGTTTTTGCTCCATATTTAGTAGTTGATAATGACAAAGCAAGTGGTAAAAGAGAAGGTGGATTTGGTTCTACTGATAGCAAATAACTTGCTTTTTTTTATGTTTTGTGATATAATTATGCACATCAAATTGAAGAGGGGTTTGAATTTTTATGAATAAGAGAAATAAGAAGAAAAAAAGTAATGCTGGAAAGAGATTGGTTACTGCTATAGTAGTTGGTGAGTTAATAATTCTAGGTAGTTATTGTTTACCACATGCTTCAAAAGAAGGAGTAATGATTAGAAATGCTAATTCAGAAAATACTATAGAAGATAACAATGCTTATGCAGAAACTACAGATGATTTTTCTTATGATTTTGCTAACAATGTAGTATATGAAAAAAGTGTATATGAAATGATTTCTGATAGTGGTTATGAATTAGATAAATTTCCTGATTTTCAACATGAAGTATTAGAAATGTATTCATATAGTGAATGTGAAAATGATTTAGGTATAACAACAACAGGAGTAAACTTCCGTTTAGGACCAACAACTGATTATCCAATTATAAAAGAATTAAAAGCAAATACTACTGTTGATTTAATTGCTAGAATTAATGAAAATGGTTGGTATTTAGTTCAAAAAGATGGTAATTTAGGATTTGTTAGTGGAGATTATGTTAGAGAACAAAATAGTCAAAATATAGTTGAACAAATGCAAAACTTACCAGAATTAATACCAGTTGTTCAAGCAACAACTGAAGTTAATGTAAGACCTGAACCTAATACTGATCGTCCAGAATATGGTAGATTACAATTAGGTGAATATGTACCAATGGTTCGTTTATTAGAAAATGGTTGGTATGAGGTAATCTATAATGGACAATTAGGTTATGTTAAGGGTGACTATGTAAGAGAAGCTAATGTTGTTAATGGTCAAGTTCAAAAAATGGTTACTTTAGCAGAAGATACAGTTATATCTGATGCTCCATATGGTAATGAAATGGATGTTGCTAAATTATATGAAGCTGCAAAAATTTATGGAGAAGTTGATCAATATTATTATGCTGAAGTTGGAGGATATATTGGATATATCCCTAAAAACAGTTGTGTTGATTTAAATGGTACTTATGTAATTGTAGATATCAGTGAACAAACTGCTACATTATATAATAATACTGATCCAGTTTATTCAACATATGTTGTTACTGGTGATGATGAAACACCTTCTGATATAGGTTTATTTGATATAGATTCTAAAGAAAGAAATGCTACATTAACAGGTCCAGGATATTCTGTTCCTGTATCATACTGGATGCCATACAACAATGGAGAAGGTTTACATGATGCTACATGGAGAGGTGCTTTTGGTGGAGATTATTATCATTATGATGGTAGTCATGGATGTGTTAATATGCCATTAGAAGCTGCTGGAGTATTCTTTGAAAATGTTAGTGTAGGAGATAAAGTGTTAGTAAAAAGATAGACAATGTCTATCTTTTCTATTTACAGTTTTAATTTGTAAAGTATACAAAATAATATACATATTATATGTAAATTAAAAAATGTGGATGTATAATTATCTTAGGTGAGTATTATGAATAGTATCTATTACATTATTTTAATTTTTGCTGTCGTATCATATTTATTAGGGCTATTCTTGTCTCATTTTGAAAAGAAGGGTAAGACTAATGTTTTATCTCAAATGGGTAATGCTGGTTTTGTAAATATTTATGGTATTAATAAACCTGTTCCAGAATATGAAGATGTATATGAACCATTACCTGAACTAGTTGAAGAGTTTAAAGAAGAAGTACAACCTATAGTAAAAGAGGTTGCTCATGCAGAGAAAACATCTTATATGGATGATGAAATAATATAAAAAAGGTAGTTAACTACCTTTTTAATTTACTTTAGATATTTCTATAATACATTCCATATCATCGTCTTTAGCGATGATATTTTTATGTGTTTTTTTACATTTTTCACATACATAGATTATTTTATAAGTATCTTTATATTTTTCTATTTGTATTGGTTTTAATAACCCTTTACAAGGATTTTCTCTATCTCCTGGATTAATATCTACATGTTTAGAATATAAGCAATAAGGACAATGATCTCTAGAAGTATAGCCTAATGGTTTAACTTCTCTATGACAATTCTCACAGATAAAACCTTCATCTAACTCATTAAATTTTTTCATGTTATCACCAATTTAATTATATATTTTGTAGGTAATAAATGCAAAAGAAAATGATTTATGTTATAATTATTAAGAGTCGGAGTGAAGTAATATGGAATTAGATTTTAAAATAAATGACTTTGAAGGGCCACTTGATTTATTATTACATTTAATTAAAGAATCTAAGATGGATATAATGAATATTGAAATAGAAGAAATAACTAATCAATATATGAGTTTTCTTGATAAACAAGAAAAGATGAATTTAGAGGTTTCTTCTGAATACTTAGTACTTGCTTCTGAATTAATTGAAATAAAATCTAAATTATTACTTCCTAGAAATAGTTTAGAAGAAGAGGCTGAAGAAGATCCTAGAGAAGAATTAATAAATAGATTACTTGAATATCAAGCGTATAAAGATATTACAAAATTATTACAAGAAAAAGAATTGTTAAGAAAAGATATTTATACAAAAATACCAGAAAATATTCATAATTATGTAGAAGAAGATCATGAAATACATGCTGATGTTACATTAGATGATTTAGTAAAAGCATTACAGAATTATTATCAAAGAAAAGAAGATAATAAACCACTAAATACTAAAGTTACTGTTAATGAAATAAGTGTTTCTTCTAGAAGACATGATATTAAAAGATTGTTAAAGAGTAAAAAGAGAGTGTCTTTCTTTGAATTATTTCCTGTTGTTACAAAAGAGTATGTTGTTGCGACTTTTTTAGCTATACTTGAAATGGCTAGAAATAAAGAATTAGTTATTAAACAAGATAACAACTTTGATGATATTATTTGCGAGGTGGTATAGATGCATAAAGCAATACTTGAAGGTCTATTATTTGTAGTAGGTGAAGATGGACTTACTTTAGAACAAATAAAAGATGTTTTAGAAGTAGAAGAAGATGTTGCTAAAAATATAATAATGGAATTAAAAAAAGATTATGAAGATGAGTCTAGAGGACTTAGAATAGATTTTTTAGGTAATAGATTTAAAATTACTACTAAGTTTGAACATAAAGAGTATTATCAAAAATTACTTGAAAATCCAGAAACTAATTTCTTATCTCAAGCAGCATTAGAAACTTTAGCGATAATCGCTTATAATGAGCCTGTTACTAGAGTTCAAGTGGATGCTATAAGAGGAGTAGACTCTACATCTACTATTAGAAAGCTTGTTGCTAAAGGGTTTATTAAAGAAGCTGGTAGAAGTGAACTTCCTGGAAGACCAATATTATATGAAACAACTCATGAATTCTTAGATTATTTTGGATTATCTTCAATAGAAGATTTACCAAATATAGATGATATATTAGAAACTGTAAATGAAGAAGACAATGATAATAAAGATTTATATGAATCTAAATATGTAGAAGAGGAAGAATAAAATACTAAAAATAGTATTTTTTCTTTTCCTTTTTATGTTATAATACTTTATGTAACTTGCTTCTATGGCGGAATTGGTAGACGCGGTAGACTCAAAATCTACTTCTAGCAATAGAGTTCCGGTTCAAGTCCGGATAGGAGCACCATATAAAAATAAACAACTATTCATAGTTGTTTTTTTGTTGAAAAGATATTGTATTAATAATATAATTAATATAATAGGTGGTACTATGAGAAAGCCTAAAAGAAAAATTAGATTTGATCACAGTAAAAGAAATATATTTATATTCCTTGTTTTTGTGTTGTTTCTAGGAATAGGGTATTCAACTTTAGGTACTGACTTAGGAATTAGCGGTAATGTTGGCATGGCAAAATATACTGAGCCAATTATTAGGACAACAACAGCAACTGATTCAACTGCTTTTAGAAGTAATACTTATCGTGAAAAGATAAAAATAATAAATTTAGATGATGAAATTAATCCTCCTGTTAATACTATTGCTAGCTGGGATATAGGTGTAGCTGGTAACGGGAATGTAATGGCTTATATTACTCCTAACCAAACTGATAATACTTACTTTGACTTGTATATACAAGGTGATGGACATTTATATGCAAATGAAAATAGTAGATATTTATTTGGGGGTTTACGTGGAGTTGATCAAATAAAAGGAATAGATAATCTAGATACTTCAAGAGTAACAGATATGAGTGTTATGTTTGCTTCTACAGGTTATAACAGTTCAACCTTTACTCTAGATTTGGGCGAAAATTTTGATACAAGTAATGTAACAAACATGAATAATATGTTTGCTAATACTGCTCATGATTGTTCTACATTTACACTAAATTTAGGTGATAGCTTTGATACTTCAAATGTAACCAACATGAATCAAATGTTTAGCTATACAGGATATAATAGCCAGGTTTTAACGCTAGACTTAGGAGATAAGTTTGATACAAGTAATGTAACAAATATGGATAGTATGTTTTATTCTGTAGGAGAAAACTCTCCCGTTTTTACTTTAGATTTAGGAGATAAATTTGATACAAGTAATGTAACATCAATGTTTCAAATGTTTTCTGCTGCTGGTTATAGTTCTAAGATTATGACCTTAAATTTGGGAGATAAGTTCAATACTAGTAATGTTACTAATATGTCAAGTATGTTTACTAATACAGGATATATGAGTACAACATTTACTCTAGATTTAGGAGATGAATTTGATACAAGTAATGTTACTGATATGACTAATATGTTTTACAACACAGGATATAAGAGCCCAGTATTTACGCTAGATTTAGGAGATAAATTTGATACAAGTAATGTTACTAATATGTCAAGTATGTTTGCTTATACAGGACATGAAAGTAATGTGTTTACTTTAGATTTAGGTTCTAATTTTGATACTAGCAATGTAACTAATATGAGTCGTATGTTTTTTTGTACAGGATACAATGATTCGGTATTTACATTAAATCTTGGCCCTGAATTTGATACTAGTAGTGTAACTGATATGAGTTATATGTTTAATTCAGCTGGTTTTTGGAGTACAGTTATGACTTTAGATTTAGGCGATAATTTTGATACAAGTAATGTAACAACTATGAAGGTTATGTTTTCTAGTGCTGGTTATAAATCTTCTGTTTTTGCTATAGATTTAGGTGACAAATTTGATACAAGTAATGTAACTGATATGTCTGGGATGTTTTCTGATTTGGGACATAGTAGTACTACTATGACTTTAGATTTAGGCAATCTGTTTGACACTAGTAAGGTTGAAACTATGAAAGATATGTTTTATCGTACTGGTTATAATAGTCCTGTATTTACCTTAAATCTTGGATCTAAATTTGATACTAGTAATGTTACTAATATGTTTGAAATGTTCAGAGAAACTGGAAATAATAGTACAGTATTTACTTTAAATTTAGGTAATAAGTTTGATACAAGCAATGTTACAAGTATGTATATGATGTTTAATGAAGCTGGATATGATAGTACGGTTATGACTTTGGATTTAGGTAATTTATTTGATACTAGTAAAGTTGAAAATATGTATGGTATGTTTAGAGGAACTGGTTTTAAAAGTCCAGTGTTTACTATCAACCTGGGTTCAAAATTTGATACTAGTAGTGTTACTAATATGAATTCAATGTTTTATAATATGGGGTATAACAGTACAGTTATTACTTTGAATTTAGGAGATTTATTTGATACTTCTAATGTTATTAATATGAATGGAATGTTTTATAATTTGGGACGTAACAATACTAGTTTTACTTTAGATTTAGGTTCTAATTTTGATACAAGTAGTGTAACAGATATGAGTAATATGTTTACAAATACTGGTTATAAAAGCACATCTATGAGTTTGAATTTGGGAGCTCATTTTAACACAAGTAATGTTTATAATATGGATTATATGTTTGCTAATTTGGGAACTAATACTAATGGATTTACTCTGGATTTAAGTACTTTTGATTTTAGTGGTGTTACAAGTCATAATGCTATGTTCTTATCTTGGAAGACTAATGAGAGAATATATGTTAAAGATGTTGCTGATCAGAGTTGGATTATTACTAATGGTGGTAATAATAATTTAACTACAAGTAATGTATTAATTAAGACTTAAAAAGCAATATAATTATTGCTTTTTTTGTATGTGGTGTTATAATTTTACTTGTAATTTTATTTGGAGAGGTTTTTATGGGATTACTTATAACATTTGTTTTAGGTGTTTTTTTCTTAATTGGTGTTTTGTTTATACATTTAGGAAAAAATACTAAGTTAGTTGAATTATTATCTATATCTATTGCTTTAGGTACTATGTCAAGTTTAATAGTATTTGATTTAATACCTGAGATGTTGGAACATATGGAAGGGATATCTTTTATATGGGTTGTATTGCTTGTACTTGTTGGTATATGTTTACTAAAAATACTAGATTTATTTGTACCTGATCATGATGATCATGATGCACCACATAAATGTAGTGAAGAAAATTTAGTACATATTGGAATTGTTTCATTAATTGCGATAGTTCTTCATAATATTATAGAAGGAATGGCGGTTTATAGTTTATCTATTGAATCTATTAAGACAGGTGCTTTAATTGCTTTAGGAGTAGGTCTTCATAATATACCTATGGGTATGGTTATAGCATCTACTATGGAACATGAGACTAAAAGTAAAAAAATAATTGCTTATAGTTTAGCTGTTTTATCTACTTTTATTGGTGGAGTTATAATGACTTTGATCCATAGTGTAATTAGTGAATTAATTATCGGAATACTAATTTGTATTACTTTAGGAATGCTTTTATATATTATTCTATTTGAATTAATTCCTCATTTAATACATTCTAAGAATAAAAAGATTACAATTATTGGGGTAATAATAGGTATATTAATTATTATTATAAGTAGTTTATTTGAATAGATATGTTTTATACATATCTTTTTATTTTTTATGATATACTTGTAATGAATAGGAGAGAGATTTATGGAATTTGTTACATTAAGTGAGAAAGAGTTTTTAGATTATTCTAAGAAAAGTCCTTATACTAGTTTTTTTCAAATGCCATTATGGGCTGAAGTAAAGAAAGATAATGGATGGGATTCCTATTTTGTTGGATTAAAAGATGGTAAAAAGGTAGTTGCGGCTACTTTGTTATTATCTAAAAAGATTAAGTTCTTTAAAAATATGTTTTATGCTCCTCGAGGATTTTTACTAGATTATAATAATTTAGATGTACTTGAAGAGTTTACTAATGGGATTAAGAAGTTTTTAAAAGATAAGAATGCTTTATTCTTAAAAATTAATCCTTATGTTGATTATCAAGAAAGAACTGTAGATGGGGAGATTGTTCCTGATACAGAGAAGACTGAACTTATGAATAAATTAAAAGAATTGGGCTTTGTTCATAATGGTTTTTATATTGATCAAGATAAGAAAACTGATTTAGAGCCTCGATGGATATCTGTACTTGATATTAATGGTATGAGTATGGATGAGTTGTATTCTAATATGAGAAAGAGTTGTAAATGGAGAATTAATAATTCTCGTAAGAATGCCTTAAAAATAATAGAAGCTGATGAAGATAATTTATTTGAATTTAAGAATTTAATGAAACATACTGCTGAAAGAAGAGAATTTGTTGATAGGCCTTTATCATATTATTTAAATATGTTTAAGATATTAAAAAAACATGATTTAGTTAAAGTGTTATTAGTAGAGATTAACTTTAAAGAGTTACTTGATAATAGTAAAAATAGTTTAGAAGAAAACTTAAAGAAACAAGAGGAATTTAAGGGTAGAGGTAATAAAGAGAAACAATTAAAAGAATTAGAACTTGAAAAAGAAAGATTAGATGAGAAGATTGAGACTCTTGAATCTACTATTAAAGAATATGGTGAGAAAAAGATAATTGCTGGTGGATGGTATATGTTATATGGAAGAGAGATTAATTATCTTTTTGGAGCTAGTTATAAACAATTTATGAAATATAATTCTCAATACTTATTACAATATGAAATGATTAATTATGCAGTTGATAATAAATATGAAGCATTTAACTTTTATGGAATTGATGGTAATTTTGATGAACATTCTAAAGGATTTGGGTTATTTGACTTTAAAAGAGGATTTAATGCATGTGTACATGAACTAGTTGGTGAATTTGATTTAGTTATTGATAAAACTAGGTATAAATTGTACAGATTTAGTTTTGCACTTTACAAAAAAATTAAAAAGATAATTTGATTATCTTTTTTTATGTTATAATTTTTTTAAGATAGGAGTGTTTCATGTGAAAAAAATCTACATTGTATTATCGTATACTGGAACGATTCTTTCTAGAATAGTTAGATTATATACTCATAAAGAATATTCTCATGTTTCTATTGCTTTAGATAGAAATTTGGAGTATATGTATAGTTTTGGAAGATTAAATCCTTATAATCCATTTATAGGGGGGTTTGTGCAAGAATCTCCTAACTATGGGACTTTTAAGAGATTTAAAAATACTAAGACTAAGATATATTCTTTAGAAGTAAGCGATGAAGATTATTTGAAAATTAAAAATGCAATAGAAGAAGTTAGTAGAAATAGAGAGACTTATAAATTTAATGTTATAGGGCTTATTACTGTGATGATTCATTATCATATAAAGAGAGAAAAATGTTTCTATTGTGCGGAATTTGTTAAACATGTTTTAAATTCATCTAACTTAGAACTTGATTTACCAGAAATAATAAAACCTGATGATTTCCAAAAGGTAAATGGAATGGATCTTATATATATAGGTAGATTGAGTGAATACAATACTTTGTAAAATGTGTAAACTTTTTAATTTATGGTATTGTGTTTTTGATAAAGTTTGTCTATAATTGTTATTAGATAGATAGTAGGGAAAGGTGGATTTGGCAAATAATTAGAAAATAAATAATGGTGGGTTAAATATGAGTGAAGTAGAAGTAAAAGCACAGAAAATTTATAAAAGAGAACTAATTAAAAAGATAGTTAAAATATCATTACTACTTTTACTTGTAATTATATCTGTTATCTATTTAGTTCTATATGTTGCTTATCAAAGTGGAAGATTTACTGTTTCACTTGATAGGAACTTGTCAAATCAGAAGAATGTTTATTTATCAGAGATTGGTAAAGTCAATGATAGAACTAGACACCTTGCTGCTGAAACAGTCAATTATATGGATAATATTTCCATTAAGTGGCTGCCAGAAGATATTGATACGGAAGCTGATGGTTCTCACAATGGTGATAATTACATCGCATATTCATTCTATATAGTAAATGGTGGTAAAGAAACTGTTCACTATTGGTATGAAATAGATGTTGATGACACTATTAAACGTGTAGATGAAGCTATTCGTATTATGGTCTATCGTAATGGTAAGCCGATAGTATATGCAAAAAAGAATGAAAAAACTGGAGAGGCTGAGCCGGATACAAAAATGTTTGTTTCTGATACTATTGCCGTATTGGAGCAAAGAAAGAATTTTAAACCTAAAAGCAAAGACAGGTACACTGTAGTAGTATGGATTGAGGGAGACGATCCTGAGTGTAAAAATGATTTGCTTGGTGGAGAAATTAAGATGCATATTGATATTACTGAAGAGCATCTAAGTGGCAAAAATGAGAAATAAGGAGATTTTTTATGAAGAAGAATAAGAAAAAAGAAAGTCAAAGAAAAAAGAGAAGATTATTTTTAACTATCATAATGATTCTATTTGTAGGTGTGGTATTAACTACAAGTACTTATGCATGGTTTACTGCAAACAGAACAGTTACTGTTGATTCTATCGATGTTACAGTTACTACTTCTGAAGGTTTGCAAATTTCTACAGATGCTATTAACTGGAAATCTGTAGTAACTAATACTGATATTACTACTGCTTCATGGAGTGGAGTAAATAACCAGTTACCTCAAGGAACAAATCTATTATCTCCAGTTTCAACTGATGGTACTGTTGATTCTAATGGATATATGGAAATGTTCAAAGGTACTATTAAATCAAACACTACGACTGGTAACAACATTTTAACTGCTGTTAAGTCTACAGAAACTAATGGTACTTCAGGTGACTTTGTTGTATTTGATTTATTCTTCCAATCAACAAATGCACAAACTATTTATTTAACAAGTAATTCTTCTGTAGTTGCTGATGGAACTTCTACAGGTATTGAAAATGCTGCTCGTGTTGCTCTTATTAAAGAAGGAAGCGTAGCATATGGTTCTGCAGCTGCTTCAGCTTATGCTATTAAAGGTAATGAAGCTAAGTTTATTTGGGAACCAAATTATGATGTTCATACTGCTGCTGCTCAAGCTAATGCTTCTAATAATTATGGAACTACAATTCCTGCAACAGCAGATTCAAAAAGAGCTTATAAAGGTGTAACTGCTGCTATTCCTGAATCTGCTAATATTCCATTAAATAGTAGTGATTCAAACTATTTTGCAGATGTAAGTCCTGCTACTACTGGTAGTGTTGTTGCTGGTATTCCAACAAGCGCTTATTTAAGTATCTTCAACGTTGATGCTGGTATTACTAAAGTTAGAATTTATATGTGGGTTGAAGGACAAGATTATGATTGTGAAGACCGTGCATCAGGAGGATCTTTAACTTATAGCTTACAATTTAGTATCGATCCAAATGCAGGATAATATTTAGTTGTATTTTAAAAGCCTTCTATTTGTTAGGAGGCTTTTTATTCTATGAGGTGATAATATGATAGATTTAGAAGAAATTAAAGGACTAGATGATCAAACATTAGTTGAATTATATAAACGTATTGTTGAACATATAGATTTTCTTAATGGTTCTATTATTGAATTAGTCGAAGAAGATGAAGAAGAGGAAGGTGAAGAAGATGAGTAATTTGGAACAGTTCTCTATAATCTCTGAGATGAATCAAGATAAAGAGTATGTTGAAAACTATGAATTAGAGACCGATAAAGGTACTAAAAGAATGAAAGAAAAATTCTATATGGAGGCTTGTACTGAGCGAAATAGATGGATATATGAGAAGAAAAATGCCTATCAAGAGATAGCTAATAGTTTGATGCAAGAAATTCAAGAAAGAGTTCCTAGATTAATGCCTAATGATTGTACTGAAGCGTATAATAATTTTTCTGCTAATGTAGATCGTTTATTATATGTAGTACAATTATCTTCTAATACTTCTAATTCATTTAAGTTAAATATTGACTTTATTCTAGCTTCAATAAATGATTTAACTTCTTTAGAAGATTTGAATTCAAAAATCGCTTTGTTTATCAATAGATTTAAAGAATTTGGTATTAATTTGACTATCGAAGATTTTAAATATACTATGTTTACTGAAATGTATATGAAAAAATTCTTTGAAAATTCAGATTATGATTCTGTAAAAGATACATTTGAAGATATCTATTTTAAGTGTCCTGATATAAAATTACAATTAAAAATGAATCTTCAAGATATAATTAGAAAATATGATAAACAATTAGCTACATATGTTGAATTAATAAAGAATAAGATGTATCAAGAATATACAATTCCTCCTACAGGAGATGTTGTTGCGAAATATGTAAATGCTAGATTTGAATTAGGGGATCACATGGCAACAGATGAGTTTTATAATGCTAAATTATTCTTAGATGGACAGAAAAGAATAGATGATTATATGAGTGGTTCTCCTGCTAGAGATAGAATTTATAATACTTTTGCATTATCTGGAGATTATAATGCTACTAGTGAAGAAGAAAAGAAGTCATTTAATGATGCTATGATGGGATTTTTCTTAACTTTAAATGAACTTAAGAAGTTTTATCATTATGAGTTTATTTTAAAAGAATTAGTAGAGTTTTATAAAGATAAAGCAAGTGCTAAAGGAGCTTATACTACTAAGCAAAAAGAGATTGATAAGGAAGAAAAGAAGAGAGCAGATTTATATAAACAATATCTTAAAGCTTGTGGAGTAGGTTTCTTAGCTAAAAATTCTCCTGAAAAGCAAAAATTAGTTATGTTACAGATGAATAATCATATAAAGCATTTAAAAGAGTTATATGATGAATTAAATGATTTAGAGATTAAATATAAAGTTAGTGAATTAAGTGATTCTGCTACTATTTATGATTTATTCTTAACATCTTTAACATCTTTCCCATTCTTAGAGAAATGTTTTGCTGGAGAAGAATTTGAAGAGAAAACTCTAGAAGAAAATGTTAATGAATATTTAAAATTTATATATAATCCAAATAATGGTTTCTTAAGAAAAGTTAATGGATTAAATGACTATAATATTACTGATATTGTGGCTGAAAAATATAAGTTATTAAATATCAATGTTACTAGTGATATGATTACTTCTGAGTCTATTGATGCAACATTCCAAGATGTTTCATTTATCAATCTAATTCAGAATATTGAAAGAAGTAAAATAACACTAGAACAGATAGATAATTTATGCAAAATGAATGAAATTTTGAAGCAAGTTCAATTTATGTAAAAAATAGTACTAAAAAACTATAAAAAGTGCTTAAAAAGGCTTTTATAGTTTTTTTATATTGTGGTATAATGTAATATGAGAATAGATTGGCGGTGACTAAGATGAATAGAATTAGAAGCATCTTTAAAGCTATTGCAACTTTCTTTCTAGTTGTCTTAGTTTTATTATGTGTCTATACGTTTATTGTTACTGATATTATGAAAAAAGACTATGTTAATGTCTTTGGTTATACATACTTTGTAGTAGCTTCTGGATCTATGTCTGGAAGTATAGAAGTTGATGACATTATTTTTGTACATATTACAAAAGATGTTAAAGATAATGATATTATTACTTTTTTAGATGAAGATGGTAATTTAATAACTCACCGTTTGGTTAATAAGAATGGTGATAAATATATTACTAAAGGTGATGTCAATAATGTAAGTGATGATCCAATTACTAAGGATCAGATTATTGGTAAAGTTGCTTTGGTAGTATCTCCAAGTTTTGTGCTTAAATCTATAGCTATATTCTTAATTGTGTTTATATTACTTGCGTTAGTTAATTTTGATCAAATTATTAAAAAATACATAGTTAAGAATCCTAACAAAGATGGAGAAGAAAAGTTACCTGATGATATATTTACTAATCCGAAGAAAAAATATGAAGAACCATCTTCTGGATTAACTCAAACAATTAATTTTGGAGAGTTGGATAAAATTAAGGAAGATGACAAAAAAGAAGAAGAAAATGAAATATTTAAATGTGATGATTACTTTGTATTTGAACCTTCATCTTCAAAGAAAAAATATGTATTTGAAAAAGAAACAATTGATTTAGTTATATCAGTTCTTAAATGTAAAACAAGTAATCTAGCAAGTGCTAGAATGAATAAGAAATGGTTAACTAGATATCAGTATGTTTATAAACTATGTATGATGGTTTTATACAATGATCTAGATGGATTAAGTGCTGAAATAGCAAATCCTCCATTTAGAGAAATATACGATTATGATTTAGATAAGATGGGTCTTACCGAAACAATAAGAAATCGTATATATGAATTACCAATCCATTTATTCTTTAGATTATTAACTTATTGTATTTTATATAACGACGATGAAATGTTTGATGGAATTTATAAAATATTAAAATACAAGATGGCAGTTGATAAAGATGATAGCTTTAAACAAATTGCTAGTACAGATCGTCATTCAATGCAAGAGTTAAAATCTTTAATAGCTTTTATGAAAAATGTATCAAATAGATTTGATAAAAAACATGTATTTGATCTAGATAAAATAGAACAAATGGTAAAAATAAAGAATTATTAATGATAGGAAGTGAGAACAATGAAGAAGAAAAATATTGAAGTAAAAAAAATCTTTTTCCTTCTTGTTCTTGCTTTTTTTCTTGTTTTCTTTTCATTTTCACTATATACAGTACTATCTGGAATCATTTCATTTGGTGAGTTAGAAAAATGGGATGGAAAACAAATTGCCTCAGAATTTAAGTCTGGAAATGGTACAAAAGAAAATCCTTATATAATTCATGATGCTGCTGAATTTATGTATTTCAAATCTCTGATTGAAGGGGATACTTATGAAGCTTATCAAGATAAATATTATGAATTAGGTGATAATATTGATTTTAATAATCATACTATTACACCTGTAGGTATTGTGATTAAGAAAGATGCAGTAGAGGAAGAAGTTGTTTCTAATGCTGCAGATGATGAAGAACAAACTGAAGAAGTAGCTCAAGAAAATGAAAACATTTTAGAAGAAACTACTCAAGAAACAGTAGAAGTAAACAATACTGAAGAGAGAATCTTCAAAGGAAAACTAGATGGTAAGGGTTATTCCTTAATGAATTTTAAAATGGAAGAAGCTTCTGTAATTGGAGATGCTTCCTATTTTGCTTTATTTAGCAAGATTGATGAAGGTGAAATATATCGTCTTAATGTAAATAACTATAAAATTGAAGTACCAGAATCTAATGATGTAGTAATCTCTGGCCTAGTAGGTAATATTCATAAAGGTATACTTGAAAATGTTTCACTTCGTGATTTTAGTATTAAAGTTAAGAAGAGTAAATCTATTACTATTGGGTTGATTGCTGGAGAAAGTGATGAAGATAGTGAATTTAAGAAAATATATTTAAATGGTGAAATTGATGATATTAATGAAGGAATTGTTAGATACTTTGATAAAGGAAAAGATTCTGTTATTGTTTCTAATATTAAGTATAAAGGTACTATTTTAAATACAAATCTTAAAGAATTATATTTAGAAGAAGATGGTAAATTTTATTTTAAAGGTGAAGAGATAAGTAGTGATGATTTACTAGAATTATTGAATCAGGGATTAGATTCTGATTATTATTGGAATCTTGATAATAATTTATTATCTATTGTTACTCATAAATTAGATGTTGTTGAAGTACCTAAAGAGTCTCAAGTATTTAGTTTTTCTATTCAAAATTCTGGAGATATTTCTCTTCATAGTACAGGTTTTGATGGTACTGGTGTTTATGTTAATGATTTAGATTCTGATCTTAATTATTATTTGGGTCGTAATATTACTGAAATAACTAATACAAATGGTACTATACCTAATGGTACTGATAGGGGATTATATTCTAATAGTAATTTAGCAACTGTATATATTCGTTATAGTTCTAGTGATATTAATAATTCTACTGTTGCGGGTAAAGTTAGTGCGAGTGATAATTATACTGATTTTTATTACTATAAGAGAATGCCTGTAGTTAATGGATATATTGAATTTGATTTAATAGATAGTCCATGGGGTTATAGACCAAATAATAGGGCTTTTAATGGATGGGTTACTGATTATACAGGTGCTGTTATAAGTCTTGATATGGATACTTATGTTAGAAGTGTTAAAGTTCCTGTTACAGATATTAGTAGTGTTGTATCTATTACTTTTTATTCTAGTTGGACAGAAGCTACTACTGTAGATGCAACAGGAGATTTAGGAGATTTAAAAAGTGTTGGTATGACTGCTTTAACTCCAGCTTTTTCAGATACTTTTACTGATTATTTTGTTATTAATCACATCAATAGATATAATTATTATCCAAATTCTAATAGTTTGTATACGAGAACTGGAACACATATTGCTGGAGGAAGTTATTGTAATACTAGTGGTGGTTGTGATTATTTAGCTAAAAATACTGATGCAAATTATAATTCTAATATTACTTATTATAATTTAACTCCTATTGAAAACAGTGAAGATATGACTGTTACAACTGTTACTCCTACAGTAATTAGTCCAATTAGTTATTATAGTTCTGGAGGAATGGCTGCAGGATACTTTAAACGTGTAACTAGTGGTAGTACTAATATTTATTCTGCTACGGGTGAAAAATTATCTTCTTGTAATGGAACTTGTTATCAATTGTTGCAATATAGTGATGGGGCACTTGATCCGGCTACTACATATTATTATTTAACAACTCGTGATACTAATATTTTTGCTCCATCTGGTGATACAACAAATACAAGTAATATTACTACTACTAGACCTATGACTATTACTGGTATTAATAATGGAACTAATAATAGTACAAATAGAACTATATATTTAAATAATGACTGGACAATTAATAGTGATTTGCGTGTTGAATATATTCGTTTCTATGTTAATAATACATCAACAAATGTAGATGCCTTTGATCCTGATGAATATAAAATTATTGGTAACTTTAAAAATGTTAAATTAGGTAGAGGCTTAGGTAGAAATGGTACTTATTTAACTGCTACATCATTTGTTGGAGGAAGTAGTTCAAGTACTTCTGGTGTTCAGAAATATCAGATGATTGTAGAATCTGGTTTCTATCAAAACGGAGCTGGAGTAGGTTATGTTGGTTCTGGATGGTTTGCTAGTACGGGAACTCATCGTGTTAATGGAGAGGTTGTTTTAGGTAATGATTTTGATCGAATTAGTACTAATGGTAATAATAATTTAATAGTTTATTATTGCTATGCTGGTAGTTGGGGATCTAATTTATATAATTCTTCTGAAAGTTCAAATACTTATGATACTCCTGCAATTTCTACTACTGTTAAAAGTGGTAGTTATGGAACTAACGAAGCTGATTATGCTGCTGGTATTTATGCTGGTGGAAGAAATAGTGGTTCACATTATGCTATACGTGAGGTTAATGTTGAGGGTGGATATATCTTTAATTTAATCGGCGGACCGGTTTCTAATAGTTCTAGAAATGGAAAAAATGACATTGTTATGAATGTCAAAGGTGGAACTATTAATATGATATTTGGTGGAGCTGGTGCTTCTAATACCGTTGGTAATCGTATAATAAATGTTACTGGTGGTAAGATTCAATATAGTATCTTGGGTGGTTCTAATGCATATACTACAGGTAGTTCTGATCCTTA
>JAEEGL015316375.1_pt1 | contig 17399 bp, 5 predicted proteins | sample 9134231 | NCBI WGS metagenome assembly JAEEGL01 (sample SAMN16246548, study PRJNA631951) | gut metagenome | biome: gut microbiome; feature: rumen; material: fiber-attached | host: Bos | place: Iran: Karaj | collected 2018-10
ACCCCGATATACTGCTATTAGACGAGCCTACCAACCATCTGGATATGGATGCCATCAACTGGCTTGAGGAGTTCCTGATCGATTTCAACAATACCGTCATAGTCGTATCTCATGACAGATATTTCCTCAACAAGGTATGTACCCAGATAGCGGATATAGATTACGGCAAGATACAGCTCTATGCAGGTAACTACGACTTCTGGTACGAGTCTAGCCAGCTGCTCATCAAGCAGATGAAGGAAGCCAACAAGAAGAAGGAAGAGAAGATCAAGGAACTGCAGGAGTTCATCTCAAGATTCTCTGCGAATGCTTCCAAGTCAAAGCAGGCTACCTCGCGTAAGAGAGCTCTTGAAAAGATCGAACTCGATACGATCAAGCCTTCGAGCAGAAAGTATCCCTACATAGACTTCAGACCTGACCGTGAGATAGGTAACGAAGTATTGTTCGTCGAGGGCATATCAAAGACCATAGACGGCAAGAAAGTAATAGACAATGTAAGTTTCACCGTGGGACATGATGATAAGATCGCATTCGTGGGCGGCAATGAGCTGGCCAAGACCACGCTCTTTAAGATCCTCATGGGTGAGATGGAGCCCGATGAAGGCTCGTACAAGTGGGGTGTGACGACATCTCAGGCTTACTTCCCCAAGGATAATACGGATGAATTCAACAGTGACTATACAATAACCGAATGGCTCACCGGTTATTCTGAGAATAAGGATGTGACATATGTCAGAGGATTCCTTGGCCGCATGCTCTTTGCGGGTGAGGACGGCGTTAAGAAGGTTAAGGTCTTATCCGGTGGAGAGAAGGTAAGATGCATGCTCTCCAAGATGATGATATCCGGCGCAAACTGCCTGATATTCGATGAGCCCACCAACCATCTGGATATGGAGGCCATCACGGCTCTCAATGACGGTATGATAAAATTCCCCGGAGTTGAGCTCTTTGCATGCCGTGACCATCAGATAGTCCAGACGACCGCCAACAGGATAATGGAGTTCATGCCTGACGGAACCATCATAGACAAGATAACAACATATGATGAGTATCTTGAGAGTGATGAGATGGCCAGAAAGCGTACCGTATATACAGCGGATACCACGGATCAGGATTGAGTACATATCATGCGTAATAAGAATGACTGGTACAATCCGTTTGACAGAAACAGCAAGGCATACAGTCAGGATCTTAAGGGCAGGAATGCCATAGATCTTCATACACATACACTGTATTCGGACGGAAGCTTAAAACCTTCGGAACTCATAGATTATGCGATCTATAAGGGGCTTAAGGCCATAGCCATAACGGATCACGATACTGTGGAAGGGCTGGATGAAGCCATAGAGTATGCAAGGGATAAGGATATAGAATTAATACCCGGTGTGGAACTGTCTACGGAATATACAGACAAGGACATACATATAGTGGGGCTTTATATCGACCATAAGGCAGCAGGTTTTGCGGCATATCTGGATGAGTTCGTTGCTTCAAGAGATATAAGGAATGAGAAGATGTGCAGGCTTCTTACAGAGGCCGGTATGCCCATGACATATGACGAGCTTAAGGCAGAGTATCCGGACAGTGTGATCACAAGAGGGCACTATGCCAGGTATATGTTGAAGAAGGGTTATACCAACTACCTTAAGGAAGCATTTGAGAGATATATAGGTGACAATGGTCCGTATTTCGTTCCGAGAGAGAAGACCACGGCAGCAGACGGTGTGAGGCTCATAGTTGAGGCAGGCGGTATCCCGATCCTTGCCCATCCCATGCTGTATCATATGAACTGGGACAGGATACAGAAGGTCGTGGATGAACTTAAGCCGATAGGGCTTATGGGTATTGAAGCCGCTTATACCACCAATACACCGGCAGAGGAGAGAGAGACCAGAGAATTTGCGGCTCGTAACGGTCTCCTTATATCCGGAGGGTCGGATTATCACGGTGAGGCCAAGCCTCTGACCGATCTGGGTATGGGCTTCGGCAATCTGTATGTATCATACGATCTCCTTGAAAAGATGCGTGAGGCGGACAGGCCTGTCGGAGAGAACAGATGAAGATACTGTTTGCAGACTTGGACGGAACTCTTCTTAATGATGAGAGCAAGGTGAGTGCTTATACCCGTGATGTACTTAGGCGTATGACCGATGCGGGTCATAAGCTTATACTGGCATCCGGAAGACCGCTTGGGAGCATATTGGAGATCAAGGCTCTTGCAGGACTTGATATGCCGGGAGTATTCGTGACCGCCAATAACGGTTCGCTCATATACGATTGTGACAGGAGTGTCATAATCTATAAGGATCCGGTCCCGATGGATCTGGTAAGTCCGTTATGGGATATGGCATATGATATGGGAGTACATATCCAGACATATACGGATGAGCATATAGTGACGAGAGTGCATGATGCGGAGATAGACAGATATACCGTTAAGATACATATCCCCGTACTGTATGTTGAGGATCCCATGGAGGCATTAAGGACCCCGCCGTCCAAGATGTTAGCCATCTCTCTGGATGATCCCGAAAGGCTTGAAGCCTTCAGACAGAGAGTGCTCACGGAACACGGAGATATACTGGACGCACTGTATTCCAATGCGTGGTATCTTGAGATATACAGCAGGACAGCCGGTAAGGGACGGGCTCTTAAGTGGCTGTGTAAGTACATGAACATCCCCATAGAGGATTCATATGCAGCGGGGGATGCAATGAATGATATCTCAATGATAGAGGCATCCGGTCATGGCATAGCGATGCTCAATGCAGAGCCGGAGGTACGCAGGAGAGCAGAACTCATAACACAGTACAGTAATGACGAGGACGGACTCGCAAAATTGATAGAGTTGGAGATACTATAATAAGCGGAGGAACAGTGTGAAAATGATGTCGATACATCATTTTCACACCTGCGATTTGTGCCGAGCCCAAATCGCCTGATCGCAGCGCCAAATCTGATATTTGGAGCGCGTGCCTCACACAAAGTGTTCGGCATGGAGGAATAATATGGCATACGGTTCAATACCCCTGGATAAGAGACTTAAGGACAACATAAGGAATTATAAACTGGATACGCTCTTTGATATCGAGGTATTATTGGAGCTGCTCAAGTCAGTGAACAAGCTCACGGGTGTGGCAGTAATGATGACTGAGAGACATGGTGAGAAGGCTCTGGCAGTGGGTGACTGGACGGGATTTGAGCCGGATGTGATCCTTGATCCCGGAATCAAGCTGCGCATATGTGACAGGACTGTAGCGCATATATATGTAAAATATGATGCGGTTGAGTATGACAAGATACCGCAGGTTAAGAGCATTATCGAGCGGATCGTGGATACCTATGAGAAGCTGGGTGATAAGGCTTACAGGACAAGGGAACTGGAGATATATACAGATGAACTTGAGGAGAAGCTTGAGAAGGAGAGTTATCAGGCACGTACAGGAGAGAAGAATGATGAGCTTACCGAGATGCTCAATCACACGTATTTTGAAAACAGACTCAAGATAGTGGACAGATCTCAGGTAGTGCCGGTGGCAGGTGTGTGCATCAATATCAATGACTGGAAGTATGTCAATGACAACTTCGGGGATGAGGAGAGCGACAGGCTCATCGCTACCGTGGCAGGGATCATAAGGGATAAGGCCAAGCCTGACTATGTCATAGGCAGAGTGGACGGAGACGTGTTCAATGTGATCATCCCGATGCCTGCAGATGATGAGTGCGAGGTGTTCTGTAAGGCAGTACAGGATGCCTGCAATGAGTATGAGGATCCGCATATAGCACCTTCGGTGGCAGTGGGATACGCGATAAAGGAGAATGTTGAAACAGCGCTGAGTGATACCTTATCCGATGCGGAATATGCGATGTTTGAGAACAAGATAGAGATCAAGAATGCGCCCGGATATTATGATAGGCTGCATAAGGCGTGAGTATAGATAACGGAAGCAAGGGGCCGCCGCATTATTATGATGTGGTGGCCTGATCTGTTAAGGAGGAAAAGAAAGTGGGACTGAGAAGAGCGATTGCATTATTACTGACGGGATTGATGGTATTCACGTCCGTCCCTGCCAACACTCTGCAGGTGTATGCGGAGGAACAAACTGAGATCATTGAGGAGGATGATGATATCTCTGCGGAGGAGTCATCTGATGTTGTTGTTACAGATGCGGCCGGATCGGAAAGTGAGGAGGTCATATCAGAGTCTGACATCGTGACAGAGGAATCGACTGCTGAACCGTCAGAAACAGTGTCAGAGGAAGAAACCGGTACTGAGACGGGAGATGAAGTCTCAGATGCTGCTGAATCGGAAGAAGAGACGGCAGCGGTTTCTGAAGAAGAAAACGCAGCTCCTGATATGCTGGCTAAAACTCCGCTGTTTACCGATGGTGAGGAGTTTGTAAATGACGGTATCCGCTATCGTGTCATCAGTGCTGAAGATAAGACTCTTGAGATCCTCGGGTTTGGGGATAAGGAAAAGGCCATATATGAGGTCGAACCCGGCAATAGAGCATTAAAAATATACAATTATATCTATGTTGATAAGAACGATAAGACGAAGTCGGTTGATCAGTATATATATGACGAAGATGATGTGCCATGGGATAATCCCAATGCGGTAGAATGCTACGTGGAAACAGTCGTGGCGAATGCATTCAAGAATGAGGACGGATTTGAGAGCCTGGATGATACGATCTATGAACTCGGTGATCAGGCCTTCAATTCCTGCCTTGATCTGACAGAAGGATATGTGGCTGCAAGGATGGGGACAGGTGTGTTTAAGAACTGTGAGAAACTTGTATCCGTCGGAATGCAGGGAAGTGCCAAGATCATACCCGAGAGTTCATTCGAGGGGTGCAGCAGCCTTGAAAATGTATATAAGCTGAGTGAAGGACTTACTGCAATAGAAAGCAAGGCTTTTGCGGACTGTACATCTCTTAAGAGGATAAGGATACCTGCATCCGTGACAAGCATCGCGGAGGATGCATTTGACGGCTGTCCGTCTGATCTTATAATCTATGCGGCTGACGGTACATATGCCGCTGAATATGCGGAAGCGCACGGATACTCTCCTCAGTCGGAGACATATTACCTGGATACAACGGAGATAAATATTTCTAAGAGTAATCAGACGCGGACAATTAATATCAAGTCTTCCTCCGGAATGGCATATGCCGGAATATTTAACTATAGGATCACAGGCGAATGTGCCAATATGATAGCTATAGGCAGCAGGAAGAATGTTTCTTCAGAGGGCACAAGCCCGAACAGGAACGGCAGGATAATTATCTATTCTCTCCTGGGGAGGAATAATACCGGGACCGGTACCGCCAATGTTGAGATAGAACTTAATGATGGAACCAGGCTTGATTTTAAAGTAAATATCGTAGAAAACAATCCGGTTAAAAAGCTAAAATTTTGGGGGAAAGACAGTTCGGGGAATTATACGGTACAGTTAAAGAATTCTCAGAAGTATTATTTAACAGTAGGCCAGAAAATGGATATCAAATATACCGTTGAGCCCGCGGCCGGTTATTCCGATACGATTGAATGGAGATTACAGGATAAGGCAATCGGTGTTCCGCACGGCGTCAAGATGGAGGTCGATGAAACAGATAAGAGTATCGTCCATATAACTGCGATAGCCAACAGCAGTTCTGTGGATATCGTACAGCCGTTAGTATCCGGAAGCGGCAAGTTTGGGACGTTCAGGTTTAATGTTTCCCCGGAAGTTGAACTTAGCGCGATTGACGGTGAAACGATAAGTGTTCCGGCAGGTGCGACTGCCAGGATAGGGCTTAATATCGATCCGAAGGAAACGCTTGATTATAATTCTCTGTATGCCTATCTTGGCGGAAATGTGATGATAACCAAGAAGGAGTATGACGAGGACATGCATGAAGAGGTAGATATGTTCGCGGGATACACTCCTTCCAGGTACGTGAAGATAGCCAACGGAGAAGAGGAATATGAGGAAGGTTATGGAGGTACGAAATACCCCGACGGCTACTTCTATTATGATAAGGATACTCAGTATATAGATGTCAAAGGACTTAAGGTTGGTGAAGATGTCGTAAATATTCACCTAAGAGATAAATCGATCACGGTAAAGGTAAAAGTCACGGCACCGAATTCGATCACATCTCTTGCCATGACAGATAAGGACGGTAAGACCGTAAGTGCATCCGATACGATAACACTGCAGGAGGCCGATACCGAAAGCATTAAGTTAAACGCTGTTATTGCTCCGGAGAATACTACGGATGATAAGGTTGTTACATGGACAAGCTCTGATACCAAGGTAGCAACAGTAGATGCGGACGGAAATGTATCGGTTGCGGGCCCCGGATATGCAGTCATTAAGGCAAGTATCCCAAGCAGTAACGGGAAGACATATACTGCAAGCGTAAATGTGAAAGTCATTCCGAATATGACAGGAGTGTCAGTGACGCTTGATCCTACCGAACTGTCGATGCGTTCGGGTGAAACAAAGAGACTGGGCGTAAGCATAAAGAAAAATGATAAGGAATTAAGCAGTGAGACAAGGAAACTCTTTGATATCAGTGTGACCAAGGCTGATAATTCGGGTGTCGTGTCTCTCACTGACAAGGTGGCAGCTTCGTCTTATATCGATGTAAAGGGGCTTAGAGACGGTAATACTACCGTTAAGATCAAGGTCAATATACCCGGAGGCTCGGCCGAAACCGCTGTGAGCAAGAGTGCAGATGTAACAGTTACGGCAAGGAACCTTAACCTTATTGACACAGGCAACCATGTATATGCTGCCCTCATGCCGATATACGGACAGAAGCTTGCCAATCTCCCGGCTGTTCCCGTTAAGGAGCCGACAGAGGAAGAGAAAAAAGCAGGATTCATATATCTGCCTCTCGGCTGGTATACGGAGCCTGATGGAAACGGTACTCTTGTAACATCAAATACGGTATTTGAGGATGGCCTTCTCTCGGATGAGTGGTCGCTGTATGCGGCGTATAAGAAGGTCAATACAGCAGACTCAGAAGCTCTTGCTTTTACCGTAAGACCCATAGCGGATATGGTATATACAGGAAGCAAGATCACTCCGGAAGTGCAGGTATACTACGGTGACCAGCTCCTGACACAGGGCAAGGACTATACGGTCAGGTATGAGAATAACACCAATGCCGCAGGCGTAAAGCTTGATGATGAGACGGAGAATCCCAAGGCACCTAAAGCGGTGATAACGGGTAAGGGTAACTACAGCGATAAGGTCATCGTACCCTTCAATATTCTGCCTAAGAGCATAGCCGATGAGGATGTGACGGATAATGCGGTAACTCTTGTGAAGGCCGTGACATATAAGAAAGGTACGGCAGTTGAACAGAGACTCACGCCCGCACTGAAGTACGGGAAGGTGACGCTGTCAGGTAAGAATGATAAGGATTATAAGCTTGAATACATAAGCGGGGATGAGAAAGATACTGACGGAAATGTCATAAAGAGGGCATATGCTGATGCCGGAATATGGAATATAAAGATAACGGGTAACGGCAACTATACGGGTGAGAGGATCGTATCCATGAGGCTCGTGGAGGGTGCCAAGCTCATAGGCAAGCTCAAGGTAAATCTTACGCAGAAGTCGTTTGATTATACGGGTGAGGCGATAGAGGCACCTGTGACTGTCAAGGACGGAAGTAAGACTACACTTGTGCTTAATGAGGATTATATCCTGTCATATGAGGACAATGTGGCACCGGGTACGGCATCCGTGACGGTTACCATGATAGGCAACAGGTATGCAGGTTCCAAGACTCTTACATATACCATCAAGGGCAGACCGATCAAGAAGGCAAAGGTTGAGAATCTTATTAACCTGGAATACACAAGCAAGGAAGTGACTCACCCCAATCTTAAGCTGAGCTACAAGGTCGGAAGCGAATGGGAGCCCATGACAGCGGATGATTATGATGTCATATACTTCGATAATGAAAATGCAGGCAAGGCAACAGTTGTATTTGCCGGTAAGGGAATATATGAGGGGACGCTGAAGAAGACGTTTAAGATATTGCCTTATGCCATAGATGCAGAGAGGGAGAAGGGAAGCAGATTTGAAGTGGTCCCGGGTGATGCCTCTATCTGCTATACAAAGGGAGGAACCCTATATAATTATTTTGTGAAATTCAATTGCGGGGAGGAACCGAATGTCACTTCGGAGTGGTTTGAATTATTTGAGGGTGAAGATTATAAGGTCTCATACAAGAATAATAAGGCAGTAGCGAAGAGTACTGACGGCAAGAAGGCACCGACCATGACTATTCAGGGAAAAGGTAACTTCAAGGGTAAGATCGATGTGACATATGATATCGCCCCGAACTACTTGTCCGAGTACAGTGTGGAGGTATATGCTGCAAATGTTGTATATAAGAACAAGAAGGGCAACTGGAAGTCCGCGCCGACGGTTATCGATATCTCATCCGGACAGAAGCTTAAGGCAGGAACGGACTATAAAGCTAAGTTCATTAATATGACGACGGGAGAGGAACTTAAGGCAACCGATACCGTGGATGCGGGTACAGAGGTTAAGATTGAGTTATCTGCAGTGATCCCCAAGACCGGTGAACCGAATTACAGGGATGCTGATACAAATGCTTCTTACACATATACCGTGACGGAATATGATAAGAACATAGGCAAGACCGGGTACTTTAAGATCAGGGATAAGGCATATACGGGAAGGGATATCATGCTGACGGCCGATGACTTTGAGCAGATGGAATGGAGACCGACCAAGAGCTCGGCTCCGACGGTGCTGACTATGGCGACCGAAAATCCGGACGGATCATATACAGGTGACTTCATTATTGTCTCCTACAGCAAGAATCATTATAAGGGGACAGCCACCGTTGTGCTTAAGGGTGTCAATGAATACAGCGGAACCAAGACGGTAAAGTTCAGGATAACGGCTAAGAAGATGTCATAACAGGAGGAACGAGAAAGTGAGACTTAGAAGAGCGATTGCACTATTACTGACGGGATTGATGGTATTCACTTCCGTCCCGGCGAACACTCTGCAGGTGTATGCGGAGGAGATTGAGACAGTTCAGGGAACCGGGGATATCATCGAAACTGAAGGCGCCGGTAATGCCGGAGAGACAGAGACTTCGGAAACTAATGCCGAAGAGGCGAGCGTGCCCGAATCCGTGACGGAATCCGAGACGGCCGGTGACTTAAGAGAATCTGCTGAGGCTGCAGAGAGCGTAGAGGAAAGCAGTTCTGCATATGAGGATGAAAGCCTTGTTGAAGAAACGGCGGAGATCATGACTGATGAAGAAGTGTCTGAATCTGTTGAGACTGAGACTGATGCCGTGACAGCTGCTGATGCCGATAAGGAAGTCACAATGCTGGGTGGTTCCGGGCCTGCGCTGCATGATGAGGATGATGATGATCATTATACGGCTAATGGAACTCCGTATAATCTTACCACCGCGTCTGTATTGAAGAAGGATGATACTGTATATGGTTATCAGTGGAATCCGGATGAAGGGGATAATACGATACTGCTTCTGAGGCAGGACGATATCCCTAATACGATCATGACCGAACTTAAGTCATGTAATACACTGATATTCGGTAATGATATAACCGAGATCACGATATCCGTGATGGCAAATGATAACAAACTTGTGGATAATGAAAACCTTAAGAAGGTGGATCTGAATAAGGTTACTAAGATCGGAAAAGAAGACAATTCCGCGGGAACATTTGCATTTGGAAGATGTGTGAATCTGGAAACCGTTGTCAATATGGACAAACTTGAGTACGTGGGTTACGGAGCATTCTATTGGTGTAAAAAACTCACTGAAGTAAACATGCCGGAGTGTAAATTTATAGATGAACTGGCATTTTATGAGGATGATGGACTGGAAACAGTGAGCATCCCAAAATGTGAAGTTATCATAAATATGGCATTTGCAAGATGTGACAATCTTACCACTATAGATATAAGCGGATATGACAGCAGTAAGACCGCTGAGTATGAACTCAACGGATATAAGGCATTTGAGGATTGTATAAAACTGGAGAATGTAACCCTGGGACCTAAGGCGACTGAATTAGCCGCAGGAATGCTTTCAATGTTTGAAAAAGATAAAGTCTGCAATGCCATTAAGAATATTGATCTTACATATGTCACAAAATGTAATAGTGATTGTCTTAGCGGGACATCGATAGAGCATTTGGTTTTGCCTAATTGTACGGAGATAGAAAGAAATAGTTTCCGCTATTGTCCTAATCTGCAGACTATAGAGATACCTAAACTTGAAAAATTGGGCGAGGGTTCTTTCTATCAGATACCTCAGGATCTCAGAGTGATCGGCGGATCCAAATTGACAAGTGTAGTATTATCGGATAATGAATATGAAATGCCATCATTCTATGTAAGTAAAAGCGGCTATAAAATAACGCTGGATAAGGATGTTCCCCAGGTTCTGAAGAACCATAAGTGGTCAAAAACCAACAGAACCGTCAAGTATGAGGGATCATCTTCAACAACAACAGGCTCTGTTAAGAGCATAAGCCTGTCGGATGAATCGCTGGTATTGTATTCTGATGAAGTGACGGCAGATAAAAAGGTGTCCGTAAAGGCTTATCTGACCCCTGCCAATGCAACGGATCCTAAGGTCAAGGCTGCTTTTGCATATGATAGCGATGATGTGGTGTCTGCAGCAACTGTAGGATCATATAGTACTGCGGACGGGTATTATCCTGTTGAGATCACTCTGACCGGTAATACGGGTAAAGCCCGGGTAATGGTCAAAGAGACAAAAAGCGGTGTCGAGGCAATATGTACGGTAAACGTTAAGGAGAAAGATAAGGTTTATGCTCCGTACAGTGTGAATATTCAAGGTGACGGATCCGAGTACGGAGATCTCGTGGGACTCGGGACTCAGACACTCGGGGCACAGATATTCTATGTTCTTGACAACATTGATAATGCGGAACCAACTGTTTGGGATAGTGTCAGCTGGAATGATGCAAAGGACAAGTTTGAATCTTCTTCGGACAGTGTCAGAGAATACAAGACGCCGCTTGTGTTGGGTGTAGATAGCGACTATACCAAGTTCAAACTGCATGCGGTTGCGTTTAAGAAGAATATGATAAGCAGCGATGAAGAGATATTTGAACTGGCATACTTCACTCGCGATGAACACAGGTGGGGAGATGTAAACGGAACCGACAAGGACAGGGAATTCGGCGGTGATGTAAATAAACTTGAGACCGAAGAATATCAGGGAATCTGGGCTCCCGAGTGGCAGCTTAGGAATGAGAGCATCGTATATACAGGAAAGGCGATAACGATACCCAATCTGAGGATATACTTCGGTAATAAGCTCCTTAAGGAGAAGACGGATTATACGCTTAAGTATTCGGATAATGTCAATTCGAGCAGTGCTGCCAAGATAAAGGTAACACTCAAGGGCAATTATTCGGGAAGCACCACGCTGAACTTCACGATCAATAAGTTGACGCTGTCAATGGATGATGTTGTGAACGGCAATATCACATATTCTACCGTGACGGTAAATGCCAAGAAGGATGGGGACAGTTGGAAAACGCAGCGTCCGGATCCTAGGATATATGTGAAATCCGTCGGTAAGACACTTAAGCCCGGTGTGGACTACAGTATAGCGTATAAACATAACAATGGGATGTCCTATGCGGATGATGCATCTTCTCCGGGAGTATACAGTCTCGCGATTATGAATCTTATAAGTGATCAGCATGTTAATTATGTATTTGCTAAGAGTCCCAAAAATCCTGAGGAACCGGATAAGAGCATTAAACTCAATGATGTGATCTACTGTATCGGTGGCGACAATATGGTTCCTATGAGCAAGGTGACCGTATCGAAGGTGTCCGCCCAGAAGATAGAAGACTGGAAGGACAGCGGATATGTGGTTGCTCCTGCTTTTACCGTGACATATAAGGGTAAGTCCCTGACAGCCGGTGATGAAGGGCATTATACATATGAGTTTAAGAATAATACTGCTGCAGGAACAGCATCGCTGATCATCAGGGGAACCAATAAGGATGTCGACGGAATCATATTGAACGGCTCCAGGACCATTACATTCAAAATCTCGGGTATTGCGGTCAATAAGAATAATACCGTGATAAGCGGTATAAAGGATGAGTATACATACACCGGGATCGGTGTCACACCTGCGCATACCGTTACTTACAACGGGGATACAGTGCTGACAAAGGGTGTTGATTATGATGTGACATATGCCGGTAATAAGAATATCAATGCCGGTAAGGTCAATATGACATTCAAGTTCAAGGGAAAGTACGCAGGCAGTCTCAAGGCAAGCTTCAAGATCGTACCCGTGGATCTGACTGCTGATGATGTAAGTGTTACGGATATGGATTTCAATGATTGGAACGAAGCGACGGCAACCTTCTCTTATGTAAAGAATGGAGTAAAACCCGAATTCAGGATAAGAAAGGGATTGGGTGCAGTTCCTGTCAAGGAGGGTAAGGACTATACCGTAACCTATGCCAATAATAAAGCAGTCGGAGCATATGATGCGCAGAAGAACGGCAAGAGGGTCGGACCGTCCATGACCATTAAACATAAGGGTAACTTTAAGGGAAATCTGACCGTATACTTTACGATCGAATCGGAGGATATCGCACAGGGACATATGCAGCTGGCGGATCTTGTGGCAAGTACCTCACCTAATAAGTATACTCAGAAGGTGGTGATAACAGACGCTGCCGGAAATGTCCTGAAGGCAGGTACGGACTATGATAAGGTGCTCGAGTATACCTATGATGAGGATGTCAAGGTGACATATAAGACGGGCAAGGGCAAGACAGCAAGGACAGTATCAGCGTACAGAGCAAAGGGTGATAAAGTCGGGAAGACGGATATCATTCCTTCAGGAACGGTCATCAGGGTGAAGGCGAACGGAATCAAGAATTATAAGAATTCCATCAGCGATACCTTTACCATTGCTCCGGCAGCGCTTAAGAATCTTAAGTTTTCTGTCGATCCTGCTAAGAAATATACATACACGGGCCATGCCATTACGCCCGGTAAGGACGATATCAAGATCCAAAAGAAAGAAGGCAGAAAGTGGGTAAATGTCACGGATGCCGAGCTGGCTGAATATCAGGAATACTTTGATATTGTCGGATATAAGAACAATGTGAAGATCGGCAGCGGTGCCACGATCACGTTGAAGGGTAAGAACGGTTATGCAGGTACTGTTGCGGTCAAGTTCAAGATTGTAAAGAGAGCGCAGCCTGAAGGTCAATGACAATCTGTGATTGACGATTGAACAAAGAAAACATATAATAATTACTGCGAGAGCGCACCAATTTGGTGCGCTCTCTCTGCGTATACAGAAACCACAGTTTTTTCTTGAATATAGCGGTGGTGAGGAGTATATTTGACTATGTGAGAATATCCACGGAGAGGCCTGAGATATACAGGTGGAGCAGGTTGCTTCGGAGGATCATTATAGGAGGACGAAAAATGAAACTAAGAAAGGGAATGGCGCTTCTGCTGGCGGCTGTGATGACCATATCATCATTACAGATGGGCAGTATGAATGTCTATGCGGCTACTGATGATGTTGTGGCATCAGAAGAGAGCGCTGCGGATGATACTGCTGTCATAAATGATGCGGCAGGCAGCGAAGATGCGGAAGATGCCTACACACAACCCGGCGAGGTGAACAGCGAAGAGTATTCGGACCCCGCCACGGTGGATGAGTCTGTACCCACAGAGAGTACGGAAGCGTCTGAAGATGTAAAAGAGGAGACCGTTAAGGTCACATTTGATGCAGGAGAAGGTCATTTCGAGGACGGGGCGACCACTGCTGCCTATGATTTGAATAAGGACGAACTGTTGTCAGAGATTCCGATGAATCCCGTCATTGACGACGGTTCTTTTGTGTTTACGGGATGGTACTATGATGAAGAGTGCCTGCAGCCGGTGGACTTTGACTCTTTCACTGCCACAGGTGATATCACGCTGTATGCGGGGTATGAGAAGGTTGGGGATGGTGCTGCAACAAAAGAGACTACAGAAGATGATGTCAACCTGTTGAAAGGCATCGAAGATATGTACCTTGATGCCAACGGCGGAAAGTTCCCTAATGGTGAAGAGGTTATTGAACACTATGCAACAGAGTATTTACAATCCTATCCTGAATGCATCCCTACAAGAGAGGGATATATATTCATTGGATGGTTTAAGGAGAATACTTGTAAAACAATGCTCTCTTCTATGAATTCATGGGAAACTTTATATAATCTGGCGGAGAGTCCTCAATATGGATCCACAATATATGCCGGTTGGACTAATGATTATCATACCGTTAAATATGTATTTAACGGTACAGCTGCGCCATATGATACAGGATACTACTGGGATGAAAGTGCAGATGACCGGGAAGACTATAAGCGTATAACGGAAATGGAATTCAAGGTTCCGACAGGACAGGCATTGGGATATCGTGGTGATTCATTTATTCCCTATTATCCATCAGCGCACATCAGAAATACAGATCATCACTATACATATACAAATGATTGGTATACCGACCAGGGACGAACAGAGGGAAAGATAGGCATTACCGAACTCAGCTCGGTAATCCCGACTGCGGATATTACCTATTATGCCGGATTCAAGAAAACAAAGAGCGTTATTACGCTCAAATCAAGTGATGAGAACGGATCGTTCACTTATGAGAGTTATGATAATCGAGAGACAAAAGGAACATATGACACTATGTTGTGTTCAGTTGATCCATATTATGGTACCATTTCGCTTGAGTCTATCGGGAAGGACTATGTTAAGCATACAGACCCTCGAATGAAAGTGACGGGCTGGTATACGGATAAGGCATGTAATGACCCTGTTGAAATAGATGAAAATGGGTATGCACATCTGAAAGAGGATACAACAGTATATGCCAAGTGGGAATCTAAGTTTAATATAGTTACTCTGGATCCCAACGGCGGATATTTCTGGGATTTTCAATCGGATAAGAAGATCACAACACCTCTGTCGTATTCAATAAAAACCAATGAAGAAACCGAATATGGTGAATGGAAATACAGAGTATGGAATAATGACAAACATTATGGCTTCCTGGGTTGGGCGAAGTCTAAGACTGCCACGACACCGGACTATGCGACGGAAGAGGAGAGCAGAGGCGGTTGGCCTCAATTCTATGCCGCACTGGATCCGACAAAGGATCTGACTCTGTATGGAGTATGGCAGAAGAATTACTTTAAATTGGTCACATTTGATGCTATGGGCGGTACAGTTATCTATAGCAGTGATAAGTATTCCGGAACGTATACTGCACGATTTGACTCTGAAGGGAATAAAACTCTGTATCTGAGCAATTTCCAGGCTGAGAAGGATGACAAGATATTCGGAGGATGGTATTACGATAAGGCTTATACCAGGCCGGCTGGGGATAATGCATATTTTGATGTGACTGAGGATCTTGAGTTATACGCCAGATGGCTGGATTCATTTACGGTAACCTTTAATTATGGCGACGGTACATTGAACGGAGAGGCATCCTCTGCACGTACTGTTACGGAAGGCTCAAGCATAAGAGCGATGTCGCTGACCGTACCTGATAATCCGACACCGAATGATGCCAATAAGGCATTTGTAGGTTGGTATAAGGATGCAGAATTGAAGGAAAAGATTGAGCGTTCTGAGATTATGGATGCCGTTGTTACAGGAAATGTTACATATTATGCCAAGTATGCGCCTGCATACACCATCACATTTGATGCAAACGGCGGATCATTTGCATCTGCATCTACAGAACAGACATATACTGTCAAGGTGGCTGAGGGCGAAACACTTAAGGGCAAATATCCTACTGTCAGATCAACGGACAACAAGGTGTTCAGAGGATGGTTTACTAGCAAGACAACTCAGGATGATACAACGCTTGTCAAGAATATATATGATTACACGGTTATGGGTGATGAGACATTCTATGCAGGCTATACGGAATGCTACACGATAACATTTGATGCAAATATGTCCGGAGCCACACTGGATGGCAGTGCATCCACCATAACCGTCAAGGTCACTAAAGGTAATGTACTGCGCTATGGCCAGGCAGGGACCGATAAGGATAAGTATCACGGTGTTCCCAAACTGGACTATTCTGCGGTAACGGGCAAACTCCCGTTCCTCTATGGCTCAGGAAGCGACGCTGTTCCCGAGTGGAATACCGACCGTGAGGGGAAAGGCGAAAGGTATTACTTCAATTCATATCCATTCTATTATGATGAGAAGGGAAATTATTGCACTCTTCAACAGACCGGTTTTATTCCTACTAAAAATATGACACTTTATGTCAGATGGGCGGATATAGTGACTGTCACCTTTGACGCCAATGGCGGAACATTTAAGGAGGGAATCTATACAGGCTATGGTGAGAGAAGTGAAGACGGTAAGACCAGAGTATATAAGCTGGCCAAGGGAACCGTATTCTATTGGATGTATGAGCCTGATGTTTATATGATGAATCCACCTTCCGGAAAAGCCAAGGCTACAGGCGTGACCTGGTGTGATGATAAGGAAGGCAAGAATGCGCATGAAACAGGAAAGCCGGTAGAAAGCAACATAACCGTATATGCAAAATATAATATGCCTTCAGGCGGCAGTGGCGGCGGAAGCTCCACATCCAAGAAGGTTACTCTTCATGCAGGTGAAGGATATTTTGGAAGTGTGTCAACTAAGACCAGACAGGAATACTATGTTGCCAGCTCGACCAACTATGAATATACAGACGTACCGATCATAGATGATCCCGGTAAGGCTTTCTGCGGATGGTATACAGATGAGAATTGTACCAAGCCGTATCAGCCGGATCAATGGTTCCAGGATAACAGATGGTACTTTGCAACTCCCAAGGCGATAAATAACCTCTATGCGGGCTATGCGCCTACATATACCGTAACGCTTAATGCCAACGGCGGATACTTTGATACTGATATAGACAGAGTAAAAGATCCGTCCGAGGCTCTAAGAGAAGATACTGTCATCACATGTAAGGCTTCTCCGGTCGGCTATGGAATCAAGATAGATGATTACAATAAGAGGATCAGAAGAGACGGAGATAAGATCTTTGCAGGCTGGACTTATGATACTGCAGGAACAGACAAGGCCGTATGTGTTGCATATGATGATGACAACTATGAGTACTATGTTCCGAAGAAGAATGTAACTCTCTATGCCAAGTGGGCAGATTATTCTCTTCCGACATCCATTACGATAGAGAATAAGCCGGCAACGAGGTATAAACTCGATATCGGCGGAAAATATGAACTTAAGGCAAAGGTAACTCCTGAAGGAACAGCAAAAGATAAGG
>JAEEGL013749329.1_pt1 | contig 17398 bp, 12 predicted proteins | sample 9134231 | NCBI WGS metagenome assembly JAEEGL01 (sample SAMN16246548, study PRJNA631951) | gut metagenome | biome: gut microbiome; feature: rumen; material: fiber-attached | host: Bos | place: Iran: Karaj | collected 2018-10
TCGACGGTTTCCGTACATCTCACGAGATCCAGAAGATCGATATCTGGTCAAATGAGGATTTCGACGATATCATCGATCTGAAGGCTATTGATGATTTCAAGGCAAACGCTCTCAATCCTAATCATCCCTGCGAAATGGGTTCAGCTCAGAACCCGGACATCTTCTTCCAGTCAAGAGAGTCATGCAACGTGGCTTATGACGAGATGCCCGCTATCGTTCAGGAATACATGGACAAGATCAATGCTAAGATCGGTACAGATTACAAGCTCTTCAACTACTACGGCGCTGCTGATGCAGAGCATGTTATCGTAGCTATGGGTTCTGTAAATGATACTATTGAAGAGACTATCGATTATCTCGCAGCTAAGGGCGAGAAGGTCGGCCTTGTTAAGGTTCGTCTCTACAGACCTTTCGATGTTAAGTCATTCCTTGCAGCTATTCCTGCTTCTGCTAAGACAATCTCTGTTCTTGACAGAACAAAGGAGCCCGGATCTATCGATGAGCCTCTTGCACTTGATGTAAAGAGCGCACTTATGAGCGATCCTAAGTTCAAGGATGTTAAGGTTCTTGCAGGCCGTTACGGTCTTGGTTCAAAGGATACAACTCCTGAGCAGATCGTTGCTGTATATCACAATACAGAAAAGACCAAGTTCACACTTGGTATCAACGATGACGTTACACATCTTTCACTTGATGCAGGTGCTCCTCTCGTTACAACTCCCGAGGGAACAGTTTGCTGCAAGTTCTGGGGTCTCGGCGCTGACGGTACAGTCGGAGCAAACAAGAACTCCATCAAGATCATCGGTGATAACACAGACATGTTCGCACAGGCATACTTCGATTATGATTCGAAGAAGTCCGGCGGTATCACAATGTCTCACCTGAGATTCGGTAAGAAGCCTATCAAGTCAACATACCTCATCCATAAGGCTAACTTCGTAGCTTGCCACAATGCAGCTTACGTAAGAAAGTACAACATGGTTCAGGAGCTCGTTGACGGTGGCACATTCCTCCTTAACTGCCCTTGGGAGGGCGAAGAGCTCGATGCTCATCTTCCCGGCCAGGTTAAGAAATATATCCATGACCACAAGATCAAGTTCTATACCATCAACGGTACAAAGCTTGGTATCGAATCAGGCATGGGACCCACACGTATCAATACTATCCTTCAGTCAGCATTCTTCAAGCTCACTGGCATCATCCCTGAGGAGAAGGCTATCGAGCTTATGAAGGCAGCTGCTAAGAAGACATACGGCTTAAAGGGTGATGACGTAGTTCAGAAGAACTGGAACGCTATCGACCTTGGTGCTACAGGCGTTGTTGAAGTCAATGTTCCCGATTCATGGGCTGACGGCAAGGACGAAGGTCTTGACTATCCTGCAGCTACAAAGGGTACTCAGGCTCAGAAGGATTTCGTAAACAACATTCAGATCCCTGTATCTTCTCAGGAAGGTAACAGCATACCCGTATCTGTAGTTCAGACATATATGACAGGTGATACACCTTCAGGTACAGCTGCATACGAGAAGCGCGGAGTTTCAGTAGCAGTTCCTGTTTGGAATCCCGATACATGTATCGAGTGCCAGCAGTGCTCATATGTCTGCCCTCATGCAGCAATCCGTTCTATAGCTCTTACCGAAGAGGAAGCAAAGAATGCTCCTGCCGGAATGCAGCTTAAGGATCTCACAGGTATGCCCGGATACAAGTTCGCTATCGTTGTATCTCAGATGGACTGCCTTGGTTGCGGATCATGTGCAAATGTCTGCCCTGCAAACAATGCACCCAAGAACGTTGAAGCAAATATCAAGACTCTTGCCATGAAGACTCTTGATGATGATCTGAAGGCTCAGCAGAAGTATTTCGACTATGCTGTAGATCTTGATGAGAAGCCTGAAGTTATCGAGAAGTTCAAGCTCGATACAGTTAAGGGTTCACAGTTCAAGCAGCCTTACCTTGAGTTCTCAGGCGCATGCGCAGGCTGCGGTGAGACACCTTATGCAAAACTCGTTACTCAGCTCTACGGTGACAGAATGTACATCGCAAATGCTACAGGCTGCTCATCTATCTGGGGTAACTCTTCACCTTCAACACCGTACACCATTAACAAGAAGGGTCAGGGTCCTGCATGGGCTAACTCACTCTTCGAGGATAATGCAGAGTTCGGTTTTGGTATGTACCTCGCTCAGAAGACTCTCCGCGGAAATGTAAAGGACGAAGTTCTTGCACTTCAGGCTGAGACATCTGATGCAGCAGTTAAGTCAGCTATCGATGAGTATCTTGCTACATTCGATGAGACTCTTACAAATACTGAAGCTACAGACAAGCTTCTTGCAGCTATCGCTAATGATTCCAGCGCACATGCTAAGGAGATCATCAAGAATAAGGATTTCGCAGCTAAGAAGTCACAGTGGATCTTCGGTGGTGACGGATGGTCATTCGATATCGGTTTCGGCGGACTCGATCATGTACTTGCTTCAGGTGAGGATGTGAACGTATTCGTATTCAATACCGAGGTTTACTCAAATACAGGCGGACAGTCTTCAAAGGCTACTCCTATCGGCGCAGTTGCTCAGTTCGCAGCAGGCGGAAAGGCAATCAAGCAGAAGGATCTCGCAGGTATCGCAATGAGCTATGGTTATGTATACGTAGCACAGGTTGCTATGGGTGCAAATCCTAACCAGCTCGTTAAGGCTATCAAGGAAGCTGAAAGCTATCACGGACCTTCACTTATCATCGGTTATGCTCCTTGTATCAACCACAGAATTAAGGGTGGTATGGGCATCGCAATGGCTGAGGAGAAGAAGGCAGTTGATGCAGGATACTGGAATCTCTTCAGATTCAATCCTTCAGCTGAAAAGAAGTTCACTCTTGATTCTAAGGCAGCTACAGTCGCTTATGCAGACTTCATCGGCGGCGAGGCTCGTTACACAGCCCTCAGCAAGGTTAACAAGGAGAAGGCAGGCGAGCTCTTCAAGGCAGCAGAAGAGAATGCAAAAGAGCACTTTGAGCATCTTCAGAGCCTCGTAAATCTTTACGACAAGAAGGACTGATAAAGCTCTAAAGCTTAATAAATGATCTACAGGCCCTGCGGGTACCCGCAGGGCTTTTTATATTTTCTTTTTTTTACTATGTTTTTTTGATAAAATTGAAAAGATATGGGGATCACAATTCTACCTGAAAAAAAAGAAGATGGAAATGAGAAGGGTCTGGCTATAAAGACAGGACTTTCTATTCTTATTGCCTCCGTTCTGTATCTTTTGATCGTAGGTGGATTCTGCTTATTCACAAATGCTCCGGTAAATAAAGTAAAAGTCGAAGATTGCAGTGTGCAGACAACTGTCATACGTACTGACGGGGCAGTGGAAAAAAGCAGAAGTATGATCTTTCATCCCATAAGCAAGGATGAAAAGGTCATAATCGATTTCGTTGCACCTCATACGGATTTCATCAATCCATCATTGTATTTTTGCCTTTATAACACAGGTGTACGTGTAACCTGCGACAATGAAGAGATATATAACAGTTCAGTTGAGGATCTTAAACCAGGAAGGAATTTTGGAAACAGGTATTTTTGTATTCCTCTGCCGTATGATTCTGAAGGTAAAGATATCAAGGTTGAGATCGCGCAGAATTCATACAGGCTTCTTTACAGAGTCGATGAGATGTATGTCATATCCGGCAATGATCTGGGCAATATGATACTTGAAGGCAAGCATTTCTATATGATCACATTTGTGGCATTGTTTGTCATGTCCGTGCTTATGCTTCTTTTCTTCCTCGTACGTACTGTTGCAACCGGAAAGCTTCAGAATGGTTCGCTGATCTCATTGTTCTCCATGCTTATATCTTTATGGTATATGGGCAATTCCAGAATCCTTTATCTGCTCACTTTAAATACGGTTTTCTGTTCTGTAATTGAGTATCATACGCTTTTACTGGCTCCCATTCCGCTGTCTATAATGGTTTATCTTGAGATACAAAAGAAGTCATTCAAAATGATAGACAGGATGTTTACCATCATTTATACAGTGTTCTACTTTGTTGCTTTCATAATAGATCATTCGAGACTGGATTACTGCTATTCGGATATTATGCCGTTCTTCCATGTGCTGCTCATAGCCGGAACCATATCTTTCGCGATGCAGTTGTTCGTTGAAAGGGGCGAAGGCAGTGAAAAGGCGGAAAAGCAGCCTCTTCATGTGGGACTTGCGGTTGGAATGCTGGTGACTGTATTCGAGGTATTCAGGCTATACACGGCAGATAATCTGAGTCTCCTGATAGGAAATGATATCAGTATATACTCTCTTGCTCCGATAGCAATATTGATACTTGTATTTTCGTTTATGTATTATAGTATTATGCGCGCTACCAAAGCACATGTAAAACGTATCGAAAAAGAACAGCTGGAGATCCTGGCTTACAGAGACCAGCTTACGGGTATACCAAACAGAACTTCTGTATATAAGGATATAGAAGCTATGAATGAAAAAGACATTATCGAATATACAATGTTCTTTGTAGATGTGAACGGTCTCAAACAGGTAAACGATAATTACGGTCATGAAGCAGGAGATCTGCTCATAAAGACAGCAGCGAAAGCGGTTTCTACCGCTTTCAATGACCCGGCGAACGGCTTCTGCGGCCGTTGGGGCGGTGATGAATTTGTAGCCTGTGTGTTCGGAAGCACTGAGAAGGCAAATGAAAAAGAACAGGTCTTCCATGAAACCTTTGAGGAACTGAAAGCAAAAGAGGATGTTCCCTTTGTTATGGAAGCAGCGATAGGAAGAGTAAGATGCACCAAGGCACTTCGCGTCGATCCGATACAGGCTATAGATCTGGCTGATCAGTCCATGTACAAGAAGAAAGTTCAGATGAAAAAGGAAAGAAATACTGATTTAAAGCGGTAAATATGATAAAATTGAAATCGTGAGAGTATTTCACGCAAACTATAAATCATTTTTAAGGAGGGGTTCCACATGAATTATCAAATGCTTGGTGATGCAGATGCTGCAGTAGTAGAGGTTGCTCTCAGAGCCGGAGAACAGATCAAGATCGAAAGCGGAGCAATGGTCTATATGCAGGATGTTACACTTGAGTCAAAGACAAATTCAAACTCAAGCGGTATTGGCGGACTCTTAAAGGCAGCTGCACGTGCAGTGGTTTCAAACGAGAGCATGTTCATCACATTCGCAAAAGGTAATACTGATAATGCCCGCATTGGTATAGCACCCGGTGCACCCGGAAGTATCATGAAGCTTGAAGTAGGTGCCAATCAGTACAGACTCAATGACAGCGCATTCTTCGCATGTGATGCAGGCGTAGAGTACCAGATGAAGAGGCAGGAGCTTGGAAAAGCAGTATTTGCCGGCACAGGCGGATTATTTGTAATGGAGACTGCAGGAAGCGGTGATCTTCTTGTAAATGCATTCGGTTCTATCATTGAGCTGCAGGTAACACCTGACAGACCTTTGGTTGTTGATAACAGCAATGTTGTTGCTTGGGATGCTTCTCTTGCATATCAGATGAGGATGGCTTCAAAGGGAATCCTTTCAACCCTCACATCCGGTGAAGGTATCGTTAATGAATTTAGCGGAAGCGGAAGAGTATTTGTTCAGTCAAGAAGTGTTGAAAGTCTTGCAAGCAAACTCATCCCGTATCTTCCTAAGAGCAGCAACTGATCAATATAATGATCATGCCCCGGGGGTTCAGGCCCCCGGGGTTTTTTTCAAAAAGCATGAATATAAGGATCATATTTACAGGCGGGACCATAGGTTCTGCAGAAAAAGACAATATTATATCAACAGACTCTAAAGCAGCTTATACACTTCTTGAAAAATACAGGAAGGAATACGATGCTGCAGATGTGAGTTTCGAAACGTCAGAGCCGCTAAGGATGCTTAGTGAGAATCTTTCCGCTTCAGAAATAAACCTCATTATAAAGTCTGTCAGACAAGCGGTCACAGAGGATACAGACGGTATCATAGTAACACATGGTACAGATACGATACAGTATACTGCAGCAGCGCTTTCTCTTATTCTTGGTAGTATAAGCATTCCTGTAATGCTTGTTTCAAGCGCATATCCGCTTGATGATGAGAGGCAGAACGGGACGGATAATTTTGCGGCAGCCGTAGAGTTTATAAAAGAAAAAGCCGGATGCGGAGTTTTTGTTCCCTATAGAAACAAAGAAGACGGGTATGTAATGATACATGATGCGCAAAAGCTTATGTCGTATCACGAGACAACAGACAGTCTGTTCAGCCTTGATGATGAGTATTATGCATGCTATATGAAAGATCATAATGAGATCATATTGAATGCAGGCTTCCATAAAGCAGAGATGTCAGAGCATGAAAAGCCTGCAGGTATAGGATACAGCGATGATCCGGGCATACTTGTTGTGGCGCCCTATCCCGGTTGCAGTTATGAATTCGGAGAGCTGACCGGATATAAATATGTGCTCTTCAGACCTTATCATTCGGCAACTCTGGATACTGCCAATGAAAAGTTTGTCTCATTTTGCAGGAAAGCAACTGAAGCAGGTCTTAAGCTCTATCTGTCCGGATGCAGCCGCAATACTATGTATGAGAGTACACTTACATACAGATCACTTGGTATTGAAATTCTTCCTTATGCACCTTTCCCGGTCGATTATATGAGGCTTTGGGGCGGGTTAATATAATTTGACATATAAACTATATTAAGACAAATTTAAGAGTTTTATAACTTTGCCTTAAAGATGAAAAAATCGCAAAGGCTTATTATCTGACTATAAAGCAGGAAAGGGAGGTCTTTATGTCAGAGGAAGTCATATTAAGTACAACAAATCTTTCTAAGTCGTTTTCAACAGGCGGCGTACTTCAGCATATTCTTAAAAATCTCAATATAGAAATATATAAAGGAGAATTCCTGGTTATCATGGGAAGCTCCGGCGCAGGAAAGTCCACGCTTCTTTATTCGATCTCCGGAATGGATAAGCCATCGCTTGGTGAGGTTGTATGCTGTGGTGAGAATATCACGAAATATTCTACCGATAAGCTTGCTGATTTCAGGAGCAGGCATTGCGGTTTCGTGTTCCAGCAGGTAAATCTTGTGGGTTCCATGAGCCTTATGGATAATGTGCTTACACTTGGACTTCTCGGAAAGACACCTAAGGCCGAGATCATAGAACGTGCGAAAAAGCTTTTCGAAAAAGTGGATATTCCGGAGATCACACAGGCTAAGTTTCCCAATCAGGTGAGCGGAGGTGAAGGGCAGAGAGCAGCTATAGTAAGGGCTCTGATAAACAATCCGGACATTCTTTTTGCCGATGAACCGACAGGTGCACTCAATGCGGCTAATACCAAGGCTGTGCTTGATATCTTTACGGAATTCAACCGGGAAGGACAGACGGTTGTAATGGTCACACATGATATCAAATCGGCAAGACGTGCGGACCGGATCATCTATCTTGATGATGGCAAGGTTGCGGGCGAATGCAGGCTTGGTAAATATGTGTCGGGCGATCAGGACAGACATGACAGGCTTGGTGCGTTCTTAACAGGTATGGGATGGTAAGGAGGCATTATGAATAACAGGATTCAAAGACTTGTTATGTTGATGCGCTCCAACATAATAAAGAACAAAAGCAGGCTGTTAGTTTTTATCGTTATATCTTTTATCTGTTCAACTCTGATAAACCTTGGTGCGGAGTTAAAGATAGGTTTTCAGGAATATTTATCGAAAGAATTTGATAAATATGATTCTTCTGATGTTGTATTGATGACAAACGGAGCTGACAAAAAAAATGAGCTTTTGAGAAAACTGTCTTCCTATGATGAGGTAGATCATGTTGATACTTTTGAGATATTGAGTTCAAATTCAGAATACGAACAGTATGGAGTTCCGGGAGATTACGGAGTAACGGTCTGGGATATGAGCGAACTGGATTCTCTGGGTCATGATCGCTATGGAATTCTTTTTGAAACAAAGGAGAAAAGCGAAGATGGTGTATACCTTCCGGTATTTCTTAAATATATGGGACACCGTATCGGAGAGGATTTTAATATAACATTTAAGAAAGGTAATGATGAAAAACCGTATACATTTAAGGTTAACGGATTTTATACGATGCCGCTTCTGGATTCGCCTTCATTGCAGGGTATAGGTTCTCCGCTGCTTCTTTCGCATAATACATATAAAAAGGTTGAGAGTGATTTAAATGCAGGAAATTCAAGGCTTTCAACGCTTTATTATATCAAAATGAAGAATAGGCATATGAACACAGAGTCATTAAGTGCCAAGTATTCCAATATGTTTGAGGATTCGGGGGTAAACTGCAATTATTCAGACTATGATCTGTATTTAATGGTATGTAATGTATATCCTGCATTTACTGCTGTGTTCTTTATCGTGCTTGCCATAATAGCCGGTCTTATCATGATGATAATGACAGGGTTCAGGATATTTACCGAGATAGAGGAAAATCTTGCAGAGTATGGTTCATTAAAAGGTGGTGGAATAAAGAGCATCGAGATCAGATCGGCCATAATCCTTACCTTCGTCTCTATTGCGGCAGTGGCTTCGATTCCAGGAGCAGTTGTGGGTTGGATCCTTACTCCGAGGATATCGGATATATTCTCATTTCAGAGCGGAAAATACTGGAGACCGGATTTCGATTTCAGATTGTCAGGTATCATATTTGTGATAATAGTCCTGTCTGTATTTGTCATAGGTTTGATGACTACAAAAAAAATAGCTGTGATCTCTCCTCTTTCTGCATTAAGGGAAGGCATATCATCACACAGCTTCAGAAAAAATCCTTTTCCTCTGGACAGGACAGGTGGAAAGATCAATATGCTGCTTGCACTTAAGCTGTACAGCATTAGTTTTAAACAGAACATACTTCTGATCATCAGCTGTATCCTTATAGGTATGTTGGGATCCGTAGCAATTTTATTCGGTTATAATCTTGCAGCAGATCCTGAAAGCATTATTACATCAATATCGGCCGGCTTTCCGGATATCAGTTTTTCGATGAAGAAAAGCGGAGGAAATCCGGATCATATCATAAGGTATCTTGAAGGCCTGGATAATGTCAGTGTTGTGGAAATGAATGGTTTTTCACTTGACTGTGGAGAATACCGGGTATGGGCAAAAGCATATGATGATATTGACAGTGCCAGACTTTCTATCCTTAATGAAGGCAGATACCCTGAACATGATAACGAAGTGACTATTAATGTCATTCTTTCCGATGCAATGCATCTGCTTACCGGAGACAGCATTGAACTTAATAAAGGGGACAAGGTCTGTGAGTACATTGTTGTCGGTATCTATCAGGATACATACGTTGATAAGGGCGTATGTATGACTGAAGGAGGTATGAAGCGTTTTGGAAATATAAATGACCGGATCACAAGTACAAACGTCTATTACGACTATGATGCGGCCGGGGTTAAGTTATATTCCGATGAAATGTTCAGCATAACAGATGATCTGGAGCAGAAGTTCAGTGAAGAAGCAGGGGACAGGGTGAACATCGGATCCAAGGCAACAGATGGTCAAAATCAGATAAATACGATCATCGCAGCTTTCAGGTCCATAGCTATTGTGATAATGCTGATACTTGGCATACTGACAGCAGCTATAATAATACTTATAGCCAAAACAGTAATGATATCCAGGAGAAAATATTTTGGCATACTTGCAGCAGGCGGATATTCATCCGGGATGCTCAGAAGGCAACTGGCAATGAGTTTTATACCGAATGTCATTTTAGGTGTGACGGCAGGAGCGATACCGGCTGAAATGTATGGAGCTGATGTGGTAGCTTTGTTACTGAGGCATGTAGGAGTGGCAAGACTTAGAATGGATACCTGCTGGTGGATGCCTGTTGCGGATGTGGTATTCTTTTCTTTGATATGCTTTGCGGCAGCGTATATAATATCAGCAAAGTTTAAGGATCTTTCGGTATATGAGCTTGTAAATGAATGAGGTGCAGAATGGACTGTCTTATCATTGATGATGAAAAGCCGCTTGCAGAGGCGATATGCGAGTATTTTAATCTGTTCGGATTGAGTGCATCGTATGTGTGCGATTATGCTGATGCGCTGAAAGCCGTAAAAGACAATGACTACAGAATGATAATACTTGATATAAATTTAGGTGAGAGATCAGGTTTCAAGTTATGCGAAGAAATAAGGAAGATCACGAACATTCCCGTGATGTTCTTAAGTGCAAGGAATCTTGATGATGACATACTTGCAGCACTCTCCATAGGCGGCGATGATTATGTGATAAAGCCATGTTCTTCAAGCGTGCTGCTTGCAAAGGCAAAGGCGATACTTAAAAGAACAGGAAATGAGAAGCCTAAGGAAACTGTTCTGCAGATAGGTAAAGTGATCCTCAACACGGCGGATATGACTCTTACGATAGGCGATAATACGACACGCCTTCCGCTTCTTGAATATAAGCTTCTTGAATACATGATGAAAAATCCTGACAAGGTCGTGAGCAAACATGAATTGTTCGCGAAGGTCTGGGATGATGCGATAACAGGAGACGGGACATTAAACGTTCATGTATTTAAACTTCGGGAAAAGATAGAGAAGAATTTATCAAAACCGGAAGTGATAACAACGGTCTACAGGACCGGTTACATATTTAATTCAGATGCGGCAGAGAATTTATGAAACATGTGCGTAATGAAACAAAGCTATATTTTCTTATAGCGCTGCTTATCACAACGGCAGCGCTTATTTCTGTTTTGTTGCTTGTGTGTCCGCTTGATCAGATACGGGCTTCCTATGATGTGACTCAGATAAATGATGTGGCGCAGACTGCCGCTGAAAACTGGGATGCGTTCATAAGTGGACGGCTGCAGGGACGCGAAGAAGAGATTCTTCCGGAATGCGTATATGATTATGCGATAATCACAATGGATAATGAACTGATATATGCGACAAGTTCAGATGTTCCGGTTAATACCATAGACGCGGCAGCAGCCGGCTGTATCAATTACCCTGTTCGTTCATTTGATAATGCGGATGCTACGGAACTTCTGGGATATATGATAGTACCGCCGGTGAATGCGGAGGTATACGTAAAAGCTGCTGCTTCATACAGACTGTCTGTTGTTATAGTTATGCTGGCAGTGGCGATCATATTATCCGGAATAGTTTTTTATATAGCTTCAAGGATCTTGAAACCATTTGGAAAGCTACGTGATTTTGCAGACGAGGTGGCTCACGGTAATCTTGATAAGCCTCTGGAGATGAATAAGGGGAACTATTTCGGAGCTTTTACCGAAAGTTTTGATATGATGCGCAATGAACTGAAACGATCAAAAGAGCGTGAGGATAAGCTGATACAGAGCAGACGTGATATGGTCGCCCAGCTTTCACATGATATCAAAACACCTGTTGCATCGATCATTGCTACATCCGAAGTGCTTAAGGCAAAATTGTCTGATAAAGAAAATATAAATAAAGATACTTCGAATAAAGATACTTCGAATAAGGAAGCTTCAGATAAACTGGATGTGATAATAGAAAAGGCTACGCAGCTTGCCGTACTTTCGGATGAGCTTAACGGCATCACAAAGAATGAGATAGACAAACTGACAGTTGATTGCGAGACAGTGTCTTCGGATGAACTGCAGGAGATGATAAAAACTGCTGATTATAATGGACTGATAAAAGACTTCGAATTACCGGATGCCCTTGTGCTTATCGACAGAAGCCGTATGAAGCAGGTTATAGATAATGTTATTTCCAATTCATATAAATACGCGGGAACAGAGATCGAGATCAATGCTTCGATAAGCAGTGAGTTCCTTATCGTAAGGATAAAGGATAAAGGGCCCGGTGTAAAAAAAGAAGAGCTAAAAAATATCTGTGATAAATATGTACGCGGTTCGGAAGCGGGAGACAAAGAAGGTGCCGGTCTTGGCCTGTATACGGCCAGACAGCTGATGACTGCCATGAACGGTGACTTTCAGGTAAACTCTGAATACGGTGAATATTTTGAAGTTATGCTTGTTATTGCAATGGATATTTGAGAATATGATATAAGGTTTCAAAGGGCAAAATTGTGGAAGTTTCAGAACGAAACGAAGCAATTCATATATCATGTCGTGGGCAAATTATTATAATAAATTTAACTTCCCACACCGTGCGGCCTTATCTGACGGTATTTAAGTGAGCCTTAGCAGTTCTCGAAAATGCATAGATACACTAGGAACGGGACGCCATGGATGGCGGGCCGAGCGAACAACGACACATGGATGTGGCGTGTGAGCGGTTCCGGAACTATTCCATAGTTGTGGGCATTTTCGTAAGAACTGCTTGGCGAACGATACCCACCATCAGATAAGGCCGCACGGTGTGAGGAAGTTTTAGAGAATAATACGGGGAGATAAGAGAAAATGTTTGAATCAATAACAGAGTGGGACATATCTGTCCTTTACTGGATCCAGGAAAACTTAAGAGGTGTATTTGATCCGATAATGAAATTTCTTTCTATTGTAGGATACGGCGGGGCCATATGGTTTGTATTTTTAATCATCATATTCTGTATTAAAAAATACCGGAAAGGAGCGATCCTTGCCAACATATCCATATGCGGTACTTATCTTATAAATGATATCATCATTAAGAATATTGTTATGAGGCCGCGTCCGTTCAACACATCGGATATACTTATCCCGCTTGATACGCCTTCAAGTTATTCGTTTCCATCGGGGCATACTGCGGCAGCTTTTGCGGTATCGCTTATACTGATACATTTTCTGCCGAAGATTCCGGGAATACTGTTTGTGATACTTGCAGTGTTAATTTCATTTTCGAGGATGTATCTGGGAGCACATTTTCCGACTGATGTAATGTGCGGGTTCCTGGTAGCTGTTGTGACCAGCCAGCTCCTCTGGTATCTGTTTGGGAGAAAGTGGCTGGAGAAACCGGAAACCGTGAAGGAAGAGAAGGCTCAATAGATCGTTTTTTCAGAGTCTTTGGAATAATCCATGAAAAGCTTAAGGCATTCTTCTCTGTCTTCTTCAATGACAGGAAGGATGTCTTTTTTTCCGTCGAGATATTCATAGAAACGGTCGTCACGGAAGCCTATGCTGTCGGTGTCTTTGCGATTGCAGCCATATCTTACTTCTTTGATATTTGCCCAGAGGGATGCGCCAAGACACATGGGACAGGGTTCTGCGGTGGTATAAAGCACGGCACCGCTCAAGTCATATGTGCCTTCATTTCGGCATGCATCACGTATAGCTTCCACCTCACCGTGACATGTGGGATCATTATTTAAAAGCACGCGGTTGTGACCGCGCCCGATTATCTTTCCGTTTTTTACTATCACACATCCGAAGGGGCCGCCATGATGGGCTTTGATACCTTCATATGCTTCCTTCAATGCTTCGTTCATAAAACTATTTTCAGCAGACATATACTTACCTCAATTAATCCAGTACGTTCTTCACATCAAGAATATTATCATAGTATGCATCACCTATTTTTACACCGGCACCGGAATTGGCCGAATGTATGATCAGATCGTCTCCGATATAGATCGCAACATGTGAGCATTCTTTATCGCCGTAGCAAACTATATCTCCGGGCTGTGCCTCGGAAATGTCTATACTGCGGCCGTCATAGTGATAGATCTCGCTTGATGTCCTGTAGGTTTCTATCCCAAAATCCCTGAATACATAGCATGTAAATCCCGAGCAGTCTGTTCCGCCTTCAAGTGTGGGACCGGCAGGCACATATCTGTTTCCGAGATACTGCTTGGCATATTCGACTATGGCGCTGCGCAGTTCGGTTATTTCCTGTGGTGTGTAATTGCCGGATGCTTCATGTCTTATCCTGGGTTTATCTACCTTCATCGGGAGATAGTCTAAAGCATTGTTTGATTCGGAATAGATAAATGAATAATTGTGATTGCCTAATGGCGTATAATATCCGGAATATCTTTTATATGCGGAGCTGAAACCGGATTCGGGAATATCAGCTTCCATATGTATATCTGAGCCGGCATTTTCTGATACAGAGCTCGTACTGTTTTCGGAGGCGGTATCATTTTCCGAAACGGAACTGTATTCTGAAGTGGAAATGTTTGTGGAAACCGCTTCTTCGGTATAAAGAGAATCAGCGGCATGAACCCGGTTGCAGAATGGCTGCGCCTGTATAAAGGCAAACAGGGAGAGGATCATCGCACATACAATGATGATCTCGTATATTCCTGATATTCTGTTTTTGTTGTTAAAGTTTGTCATAAAACAATTTGATATCAACATTCTGAATTCGTTAATTCCCTATTATATAAAATATGGCCGGATATGTCATATTCCTGATCTGAAGACAAATAAAAAGGACCGCAAAGGAAACGGAGAACTGTTTCCTGCGGTCCAATTAGGGGAAATAGTTAGTTGTTACTTCCGAGGATCACATTTCTTAAGTTTTTGTCCATTCCTATACCGAGAGCGACTGCAAGTTTGATAAGGTCAGGTATTATGAAGGGAAATACGCACCAGCCAAGCGTCATCATAAGTGTTGCGCTGCTGCCGTCTTCGGCGGTGTAGGTATGCATGAACCATAATGTACCGAGAGCATAGCAGGCTATAAGACCAAGAAGCATTGAAACGATCTTCAGCCAGTATCTTTTCTTTGAAATGTTCTCAAACAACCACATGATAAGTGATGTTGCGATAAATCCGACGATATATCCGCCTGTAGGACCTGCAAGTGTGCTTAATCCTCCGGAAAAACCGGCAAATACAGGTATACCGATCCCGCCCATCATGATATAAACGAGTATTGCTATTGTTCCTTTAAATCCACCGAGGAGCAGAACGGTAAGGAAAACGGCAAATGTCTGCAGTGTAACCGGAACAGTGGTAGGTATGCTGATCCAGGAACATACAGCCATTAATGCTACTGCAACAGCTGTATAAACGATATCTTTGGTGGTAAACAGCTTTTTGCTGGTATTTACGCGTTCGGTTTTGTTTATTGTCTTGTTTTTGGTTTCGTTTTTAGCAATGCTCTTATTGTCAACTTTTTTACGACTGATATCTTTGATCATTTCTTTAAAACCTGCCTTTTATTATTGAAACGAACATAGGATAGCAGTTTAAAAATCGATTGTCAACCTGCTTAACAACAAGAGTTAACAATGATTAACCTCTAAATATATGGAAGTAAAACATAAAATAATGTATCATACACATAAATCTGGACTAAATTTATTTATCAGGAAGACTTGTAGAACATGGATATGGAAAAACAACACAGAGCCCCGATATGTGAGGCTTTGGAACGCTTCAGGAAAAAAAGGGTAGTCCCGTTTGATGTGCCGGGACATAAAAGAGGGAGAGGGAATCCGGAACTGACACGCATGCTCGGTGAGCAGTGCGTTGGTATTGACGTTAACAGCATGAAGCCGTTAGACAATCTCTGCAACCCTATTTCTGTAATAGCAGAGGCTGAGGATCTGATGGCTGATGCCTTTGGTGCAGCCCACGCTTTTCTGATGGTGGGAGGTACCACAAGTGCTGTTCAGGCAATGGTCCTTTCCGTCTGCAAGGCAGGTGACAAGATCATAGTTCCCCGTAATGTGCACAAAAGTGTTATTAATGCACTGATAATATGCGGGGCTATTCCTGTATATGTAAAACTCAAGATCCATCCTGTTATCGGAGTGGCTCTCGGTATGGAGACCGATGCGCTCAGGGAGGCTATAAAGAACAACCCGGATGCCAAGGCGGTACTGATAAACAATCCTACTTATTATGGCATATGCTCCGATCTGGTTGAACTTACAAAGATCGCTCATGAGAACGGACTCAAGGTTCTCTGTGATGAAGCTCACGGCACGCAGCTATATTTTGCGGAAGGCCTTCCGGTTGCCGGAATGAAGGCAGGCGTGGACATGGCCGCGATCTCTATGCACAAATCAGGCGGTTCACTTACACAAAGTTCGGTTCTTCTTCTCGGAGAAAACATGGATCGCGCATATGTGCGTCAGATAATCAATCTGATCCAGACCACCTCGGCAAGCTATCTGCTCATTTCAAGTCTTGATATAAGCAGGCGTAATCTTGCACTGCGCGGAAGGGAATCTTTTGCAAAGGTTATCGCTATGAGTGAGTATGCACGCAACGAGATAAACGGCATAGGCGATTATTATGCATATGGCAGGGAATTGATAGACGGAAGCAGTGTATATGATTTCGATGTTACAAAGCTCTGCATCTTTACAAAACCCATAGGCCTTACAGGCATAGAGGTGTATGATCTGCTCCGCGATGAGTACGATATACAGATGGAATTCGGCGATATAGGAACGATAATGGCCTATATCTCCATAGGTGACAGAATGCAGGATATCGAACGTCTTGTGGGTGCGCTTACGGATATAAGACGTTTATATAAAAAGGATAAGGAAGAATTAAGCTACGTAGATTCAGTCATTCCAAAGGTTGTATGTTCACCGCAGGAATCTTTCTATGCAGCTAAGGAAACACTTCCGATAAAGGAAACTGCGGGACGTGTCTGCGGTGAATCGGTAATGTGCTATCCGCCCGGCATTCCTATCCTTTCGCCGGGAGAACTCATCACGGATGAGATAATAGGCCATATACTTTATGCAAGGGAAAAAGGCTGCAGCCTGCAGGGAATGGCTGATCCGACAGCCGACAATCTTCAGGTTCTTGCAGGTATAAGGGCGCAGGAATAATTTTTCGGGAGGCATTTGTTTAGGATGAAGAATAATTCTGAAATATGGTTTTCGGATTCGCAGACAGATTCGGTATGTCTGAATATAAGAGTTAAAAATCAGCTTTATCACGGGATAAGTGAATTCCAGGAGATAGATGTTTTTCAGTCAGAATCTTTCGGAAAATTCCTTGTACTTGACGGAGAAGTCATATTCTCCGAAGCTGATGAATTCATATATAACGAGATGGTCGTGCATGTTCCGATGGCTGTTCATCCGAATGTCAAAAAAGTCCTTATAATCGGTGGCGGCGACGGAGGTGTTGCGAGAGAGTTCACGGCATATCCCGAGATAGAGCAGATAGATGTTGTTGAACCGGATGAGCAGATGGTCGAAGTCTGCAAAAAGTTTTTCCCTGATTGTACAAAAGGACTTGATGATGAACGTGTGCAGGTTTCTTATCAGGACGGACTGCGTTTTGTGCGAAGCCGTGAAAATGAATATGACATCATAATCAATGATTCTACCGATCCTTTCGGACATACAGAAGGATTGTTTACAAAAGAGTTTTACGGAAGCTGCTACAGGGCACTTAAGGAAGACGGCATCATGGTCTACCAGCACGGCAGCCCGTTCTTTGATGAAGAAGAATCAACCTTCCGTTCGATGCACAGAAAGGTGTTCCGTACATTTCCGA
>JAEEGL013952361.1_pt1 | contig 17398 bp, 11 predicted proteins | sample 9134231 | NCBI WGS metagenome assembly JAEEGL01 (sample SAMN16246548, study PRJNA631951) | gut metagenome | biome: gut microbiome; feature: rumen; material: fiber-attached | host: Bos | place: Iran: Karaj | collected 2018-10
GAGTGGAATGAAGATTGACACTTTGCCATTGGCGTCGGACATAACGGGATGCCCATCGATGATGACTTCGGTATTGGGAGAAGTCTGCTCTTCATCGGGATTCCATAGCTGGAAATGGATGTTACCAAAGACATTAGGATCTCGACTTATTTCTATGCTGTTGTCCTTTGATAGCAGGATAACTGTATCAACCGGCAAGAAGTACTGACTTTGTACACATATTCGCACTTCCTTGTTCAAGAAGCGGTGGGGGATGTTGGAGAAAATGGTCGATGCATCGAGTGAACGGATTGTATCAGTTTTAACCTCATTTTCAAGCGTCATTGTTATGGCAGCATCCTTAAGCGGAGGCAGGTTCTCGTTGTGGGTGGATACTTCCTTCAGTTGCACCTTCACATCAACCGGTTGATTCGTCACCCATAAACCGATGAATGCAGCTAGTACGAGTAGGGCCACGATACTCCATATCACAATCTTTTGGATGAGCAATCGCTTGTGTCGTTGCCAAATGGCATCGAACTCCACGCCCAGCATTTTGGAGATTAGTTGCACGTAAGCCCTTTCCTTGTTCAACCATGGCCAACGATAGATATGTTCATGGATATTAGCCCCAAGGATCTCTGGCAGGCCAAGCGTTTCGACAATGGGATTGAAGCATTCAGTCTGTGGGTCACCACTATGTGGCACACCATCAACGATGAAGAAATGAATCTGCTTGGTGCGTCCCAAATGATGGAAGAACTCTATCTCTTTCCCCACCCACTCCGATTGGGCTGAGTTGGGTGAGCAGATCACTATCAGGTTGCGGCTTGCGATGAGTCGCTGTTGGAGTTCTTCGGTCAACCCTCCAGGCTGGATATCGGTTGGCGCAAAGAACACTGGCTTGATGGGCGTTCTCTCCCAACCGTGTTCATTGCACAGTTTAGCCGGCATCCGGTAATGTTCCAGTTTTCGTTGCAGTCGCTTACCCCACTCAGTGTCTTTTGAGTTGTAGCTGATAAATGCAAAGTACTTGAATTCTTGCAGTTCCATAATATCTATTATTATAATTCTTCCAGTATCTGCTTAATGCGTTCCACCTCTGTCTCATGTTCCTTGGGGATCAATCCTTCCTCTGCTTACTGCCTGAAGTCATAGAGGAAGCCGTCCTTCAACTCTTCACTGTATTGTCGAAAGAACCCCGTATAACCCATGGAAGAAGTGTGTTTCGCCCCTAATAAGACTTGACTGGAATTAGATATTTATTAGAGACCCCATTGGTTCTTTTTTTTCCACTGATAGTATTTTTCTGCAATTTTGTTGGCTTTTTCCTTGTCGATATATTTGAATCCTGTTTTCAAACCCATGGAATCCTCAAAATAATACTTTGATATAATGTCATCTTTCATTACTATTATATTTTTGGGCTTCCCTTGCAATTCTTTAACGTAATCAACAATAGAAGAAGGTTGTAGCATTTCCCAACTTTCTAAAGCTAACAAATAATATTCTCCCTTCATCCCCTTTATAGATGCTGGAGAGGACTCGTCAACAACAGTGACAGTTATTGCGTGATCTCTCATAAATGCAAGGAACGCTTCTAAGTCTTCTTTGGTTTTTGTTTGTTGGTATTCTGCAATCAGAGAAAAATATATTAAACCATAATTATTTGTTGTGTTCTCACTTTCGGGACCAAAAACACTAATTGTAACATCAAGCATTTCCGTGTAGACATTAATAGCTTTTTTAAATAATTCTTGTTCATAATAGAATTCTGCTAAATGTTTGTACCCATTATAAAGGTAAATATTAGGAGTTCTTAGTATCTTTTTCTCAATTTCAAGACATTTTAAGAGTGATTCTTCTGCCAAATCATATTTCCCTGCTTTTTTATACATGCGTCCAATTCCGCCATAATGCACGGCCGTTTGAATACTGTTTGGGCTATCTTCACCATAAGCTGATGTTAAACGACTAATTGCCTGCAGGTTGTATTCAATTGCATCGTTTAATCGCCCCATATCTTCATATATAGTGGCTGTATTGCCATATATAATTGCTACATATGGATGATTTTGCCCTAATGACATCTCTAGATTATCTATAGCTTTCTCGCTGTATTTTAAAGCCATTTCATAATTATTTAATTTTTGGTATGCAGTTGCTATATTGTTATAGCCTAATCCAACTTTTGGATGCGTTGGACTTAAATATGTTTCTAGAATCTTCTGGCCCGATGTAAAATACCTCAATGCTTGTTCAGCGTCATTGTTTTCTAAATAAATACCACCAATATTAATATATGTCATGCCTACATCTTCATGTTCTTCCCCAAATAGTTTCCGTTGAATATCTAACGCTTTCGAGTAGAATTCCAATGCATCTTCATAATTGCCTATTTCCGAATAAATATATCCTAGATTGTTGTAACTCATTGCAACACTTTCACTATCTGTGCCAAATATTTGTTCTCTTATTTCGAGAGACTTTTTATAGTATTGTATTGCTAGGTCAAATTCTCGTTTGTTGTCATACACTACGCCTAAATCATTGTACAGGTTGGGTAAGATAGATTCTGCATTGATGCTATCGATAGCCTCTAAACCATTCAATAAGTATTCTGTGGAACGCTCATAATCTCCCAATTCACTATACATTAAGCCAATTTTACGATAGCACTCAGCAATCAAGTTTTTTTCGACATTATTACTTAATGCGACATCTAATGCTTTTATATTATAATCTTTTGCAGTATTAAAGTCCCCCATGTAACTCGATATGAAAGAACTATAATCTAACAAGAATTGGACAAATGTAGTATCTAGATTAGACCTGAGTTTTAAATAGTAGGCAGCAGAATCATTTTGATGCTGCATCTTGAATATCTCAAATTTGCTATAGCAGTCCTGGGCTAGGTCTTCAAGCTCCTTTTGTGCAAGTACCTTGCTCTTTTCCAAGTTTTTTTGTTTTTTCTTGATTTCCTGTTCTGCTTGGGCATTAGCTTCTTGATGCTGACGGAGTGTTTCGGCACGTCTATTGATGTCCCCCTTGGTATTTAGAAGAGAATCCGCTTCCGTTAACTTTCCCTCGATTATTAGACTGCTAATTCTTCGGTTAAACTCATCCACCTCATCAAAGTCCATTCTTGAATAGCGTTCAGCCATTTCGCTGATAAGCTTTTCATTATTCTCCTGTTGATCATAGATTTCCTGCAGTTGCCTTCGGTATTCATCTTCCGTCAGTTTCTGCTGTTCTTTCAAGGATTCTATTTCGTCTTCCTTATCCTGTAACTGACGCTGTAAAGTCCTACGGATTTTTTTCTCCATAGCCAATTTGTCGTCTAATTGTTGACTTGGTGTTTCCATCACCAAGATCAACGGGTTTTTAGAATACGTATATTGTTTTGATAACACATCAGGGTCAGTTAGCACATACCCTTGTTTTTGCACGCTTTGCAAATAGTAGCTTTGCGACGTAATTGGAAAGGAAAATGTACCATTGGACTGACTGAGAACTGCACTTCGTCCTTTAACCTGCACTGTGACTCCAGAAATTCTAGATCCTGATATCACAGTTTCATTACTAGTCAAACGACCCTTAGTCTTCACATACCCTTGCTGTGTCTGACATAATACTGGCGCAGCAAATAAGGCTGCGACGAAAAATGAAATGATGCCAATTACTTTCATGTCCTTAATATATTGATAATAATGCATTGATTAATGATTTCTATGATTTCGATACTTGAGTATGCCTTAGGAACAAATCCAGTCTCAAACAATAGGCTGCTATGCATCAAGAAAAATACCTTTTCGCACAATTGGTCTCATTCCTTGACAATTTCAAGTTCAAGCGTATCGTCCAGAAGTACGATGGAGACAAGTATGTAAAGTCATTTACATGTTGGAATCAACTGCTTGTAATGATGTTTGCACAACTTGCTAAACAAGATAGTCTCCGTAATACTTTACGTTCTACTTACAATATCATTGTCCAAAATACTGAGGATATTTATTCCTCAACGAATCATATTTCCTAATGAGTTTGCTCCGTTCTTCTTTGGATAAGTTGGAAGATTTCTCAATACAGTCTTTCATCAATGCGCCAACTTCTTGAAGTTCCTTGTCATAAAGCTTTTTTTCTGAATCTATAACAAAAGATTGCTCAAACCTATCGAAGGCATCCTGATATTTCCCTTGCATAGCGAAGACTTCTCCGATATTTGTTTGACATTGACTAACTAAATGGCTTTTCTCACCAGTCGATTTTATCAATAACTGCAATGATTTTAGAAAATATTCCAATGCTTTATCAAACTGCTTCAACATTTTGAAGTCAAGCCCCAAATTGTTATAACAAATAGCGACACTTTTATGCTCATTTCCCAATTTGGCAACATAGATATTTAATGCTTTCTCAGTAAGGTTGATGGACTCTTCGTATTTTCTTTGCTCCTGTTTGACAATCGCTAAATTACTATACGCAAGAGCCAAATCTGTATGTTCCTCACCAACTGTTGTCTTATAAATATCTATGGCCCTTAAATAACAGTCTTCTGATTTCGACAAACTATCCATCGAGTGATAAAGTTGCCCCATATTGGTGTATAATAGTGCTGCTTCAGGACTGTTTTCTGCTTTATTGCTTTTGAAAACAGACAGAGCCTGATTATAAGAATTCAAAGATTCTTGATAACGTTTTATACTTTCATATAACCCTGCTCTATTTATATATGGAGGTGCTAGATATAAATGATTAGTTCCATAAACACTCTCATATATATTAATGGATTTCTGAACCATCTCTAATGCATTTTCGTACTGTTCCATATCACCATAGATAGAACTTAGCGTGTTATATGTAATTGCCACATGCGGATGATTCTCGCCATCAATATGTTTAAATATGTCCAATGCGTCCCTAATGTTTTTTAAGCCATCATCGAAATTTCCTATAGTATAATTGATAACCCCTAAGTTATTGCAAGCTCCAGCAGATAAAGGATGTTCCTTTCCATAGTGTTTAATATATATGTCGAGTGCTTGCTTACAGCATTCCAAAGATTCATTATATTTACCTAAGGTATAATACAAGGCACACATGTCCATTTTAACTGTAGCAATCTCTGGATGATCTTCTATCATGAGATTGTGGTATATCTTTAAAGATTTGTTATAGCACTCTTCTGCACGGACATAGTCTGTAAGTCGGTCATAAACAGTTCCTATTAGGCAAAGGCATCTCGCTACTTCCTTGTGACATTCTCCGTATAATGCTATGTAAATTTCCAATGCTTTCTGATGATTTTCCATAGACTTTGAATAATCGCCCATTTCATAATAATTGGAACCAATATTATTATAAGCCAAGGCAATACTTTCGTGAAGTTCACCAAATAACTTCGTATTGATATTAAGAGCTTCCTCTGCTTGCTTTAGTGCCTCTTGATAATCTGCTAGAGCATGATAAATTGTACTGATATCATTGTGGCATTCTGCTGCCGCGTGGCTTTCGGCGCCAACCGTTGCACAAGTAATGCTAAGAGCTTTATTATAAATTCGCATCGCTTTTTCATAGTCAGCATAATAAGATTGAATAAACTCTCCATAATCAAGTGCCCACTTAATATTTGTCGAATCAAGGTTTGCGCGAAATTCAATAAAATATGCTGCCGAGTCATTTTGATGCTGCATCTTAAAGATTTCAAACTTTGAATAGCAGTCTTGCGCTAAGTCATCAAGCTCCTTTTGTGCAAGTTCCTTGCTCTTTTCCAAGTTTTTTTGTTTTTTCTTGATTTCCTGTTCTGCTTGGGCATTAGCTTCTTGATGTTGACGGAGTGTTTCGGCACGTCTATTGATGTCCCCCTTGGTATTTAGAAGAGAATCCGCTTCCGTTAACTTTCCCTCAATTATTAGACTGCTAATTCTTCGGTTAAACTCGTCCTTCTCGTCAAAGTCCATCTTTGAGTAGCGGTCAGCCATTTCACTGATTAGTTTTTCATTATTCTCCTGTTGATCATAGATTTCCTGCAGTTGCCTTCGGTATTCATCTTCCGTCAGTTTCTGCTGTTCTTTCAAGGATTCTATTTCGTCTTCCTTGTCCTGTAACTGACGCCGTAAAGTCCTACGGATTTTTTTCTCCATAGCCAATTTGTCGTCTAATTGTTGACTAGGTGTTTCTAAGACAAGAACCAGTGGATTCTTTGAATAGGCATACTGCTTCGAAAGCACCTCAGGGTCAGTTAGCACATACCCTTGTTTTTGCACGCTTTGCAAATAGTAGCTTTGCGACGTAATTGGAAAGGAAAATGTACCATTGGACTGACTGAGAACTGCGCTTCGTCCTTTAACCTGCACTGTGGCTCCAGAAATTCTAGATCCTGATATCACAGTTCCATCACTTGCCAAACGACCCTTAGTCTTCACATACCCTTGCTGTGTCTGACTTAATACTGGCGCAGCAAATAAGGCTGCGACGAAAAATGAAACGATGCTAATTACTTTCATGTCCTTTAGATATTGATAATAATGCATTGATTAATGAATTCTATGATTTCGATACTTGTGTATGTCCTGGAAACAAATTCAGCCTATTGTTTGAGGTTGCAAAGATACGAATTGAAATCGTTGCGCTCAAATTTCGATATATAATAATCTAAGATTTAATTATTTCAAAGAACAAATTTGGTCCATTTAGTGGACACTAATGATTCTATAAAGATTTTAAAGTTAATGCCAGTCTTAATCCAAGTCCTCCATAACTAGAGAAATCGGAAGGACCAGATCTGCGTGAAGTCACTCTACAGTCTTCCACCTCGCACCAACAGCCACCTTTGTAAACATGATGTGACCCTTGCAGGGGTCCTGTTGGATCTTTTTGAATTCCATCCTCAAATTCAGCATAGAAATCTTGGCACCATTCCCATACGTTGCCGCTCATATCATATAATCCTAGTTCGTTATGCATCTTTTGCTTTACGGGATGAGTTTGGTGATTTCGTTAAGACGAGATATGAACGTCTGGCAATCCTTCTCTCTTACGCTTGTAGCTTATGAAGATGTCGTAATACATAAGTAATCTGATATTTTAATGTTTCACGATTGCAAATGGATTCCATTTGCCGACATTGCAATGATTATATTTCCGAAGCATAAATGATGCTTGTAATGAGTTCCTTTTCGGTTTTGGAGTCATTCTTGAATTCTATTTGATGGATGTCAGAGATGTCAAGACGTATGCTCTTGGCATAAGGCGTGTCATCCAGTAGGATGGGGATAATGGTTTTTCGTTGCATAACGGCATAGCCTAATTCACGGATGACGTTGATGGAAGAGTTTGAGTGGGCAGAGGAAACAAAAATGACAGCTTTTGCGGTCTCGATGGCATCAACAATGACCTCCTTGTAGTTTTCACCACTAAAGATTCCCTCTTTGTCTATCCAATATGAAATCTTGTTTTTGTCAAGGATGTCCTTTATGATTTCCACTTCGGTGGTATCTTTTCTGGAGTAGCTGATAAACACCAGGTGTTTCATTTCTTCCCGTTTGGGGATGATAATGTTCTCGTCAGTTGTCTTTGTAGGTTCCTGACGTTCCTTGTTAGCTGTTTCAACACCAAATCTATAAAGGGCAGCCTTTATGGCGAAGTTTTCAAACATATCGATGTAATCCATTTCTGTCATTACTCGACTGTCGTTGTCATAACCAGTGCGTTGATAAAGATATAGCTCTACGTTAAAAGGTTTTTGAGTGATGCACAGGTTCGACGATATGGCATCTGCCATAACTTCAGCTACTTTCTTGAGTGGAATATGCGCCAATCCTGCACCGATGCAAGGAAAGGCAATGGAGGTGAGATCAAGAGCTTGCATCAACCTGAAGCACTTGTCAACGGAATGACGCAAGATATAATTGTTTACATCATCTGAATAGGAGAGAAGTCCATTGAAAACCTCGCTCTTATGTTCGGAGTTGACTGTGAGGCAGTGGAAAATATATTTCTGATGCTCAAGGTTGCCCGAAGTGGAGACAATCACGTCTCCCACTTGGGTAGGTCTCTTCTTTTGGGCATCGGTGCGGATATAATCTCCGCCCGCTTTCCGGATGGCACCCGAGAGTCCCCCTACCATATCAACTGCAGTGTCGTCTGAACTTACGATAACTTCCGCTTTTGAATGCAAGATGTCATCGAAGATGATGGTTAATGTGGAATTGTTGTAATAATACTTTCGCGGCTCCATATATGTTTTTTTATGAAATTAACCAATAATAATTAAATCCCAATATGATGGTTATCGATATAGCTCACAGTAAGGCTCTGGTCCATCTCTTTTTTGCTATATGGAAAAGTTCCCAATTGTTTTATTTAATCGCTTGCTAGGCTCATCGCATCGGGTCCCAGTTTTGTCTTTTCCTGCTCCTCCAATGGAATAATAATTGCTTCAAATTGCATCCAACAATATAAATGCTGCCCAATACTTTGGATCGTCCCATCCTTTCTCTTTGTGGGATCTTACAGTCTGTTTGGCAATCTCGAGTGCATCAATCTTGGACTTGTCATCGGAAATCCAATTTTTGTAGAATTCGGTCATCAGTAGGCAGGTGGCCTCGTCATCCACTTTCCACAGCGACATCAAGATGCTATTGGCTCCTGCTTTCTTGAAACTGCGTTGAAGTCCGAAAACGCCATCTGATGTGATGTTGCCTTGTCCTGTCTGACAGGCGGAGAGAGTGATAAGGTCGAGTCCTCGCAAATCGAGGAAGGAGATCTCTTCGGCCGTTAGGACGCCATCGTCAATGCCTTCAGGGATTGCCTCACCCTGAATCTTGTTGTCTGCTCCAGCAAAATAGAGGCCGCATTGTGAGAGGATATCGGTTCCTTTCGGTCGATTATCGTTGAAGAATCCGTGTGTTGCAATGTGAACCAACTGTTTCTTTTGTCCACTTAACCGCTTGAAAGAGGTCTCGGTGCCTGATTGTCCCAATAGAATATCAGCATGAAGGTCCTTCTTCCTGGCTTCGTTGATTGTTTGTGTGATTACCTCGGCCTCTTTTTTTGTGGCTGGTAGATAATCGAGTCCTATCAATTCACCAGCTCCTCTCGAGTTGTTTCTTTGTTTTCCCTCGATTCTACTTTGGGGAGTCCGCTTGGCTTCCTCTTCCATTTCTTCTATGGTAGCATCGTAGGTCAGACCTCCATACACCAATGCGTTGCTACCCGCAGTAGTGTCTTGGTCGACAGCAAGCCAACGTGTAGATGACATACGGTGCAATCGATAAGCCTCGCCCATCGACCTGCCATCGGACAACAGATGTGATTCGATAGGCAATTGGTAGAGTAGACCGGTGGGGGAGAAGAAGATGTTTTCAACATTGGAGCCTACAATATCCAGAATAGGGACCCAGATTCGAGAGGTGAGATTGTCGGAACTGCTTGATAACTCCCGTTGCTCAATCAAGGGAAGGAAAAGTACATGCTCCCATTGAGGTGACATTACGAGGGCAGCATACATGGTACTATCTTTTCCGACACGGTAATCGACGAACTCTACGGCTACATCATTGTGGCTAAGCTTGGCTTTCACGTCGGCAGCACTAACTTTCAGGAAGTCCATGAATTGGTATAGAGCGTTGGCCGATGACCCAAGCAAGCGCTCTAATCGGTCTGCATCAAGGGAGGCTTGTTGAGCAACAGAGGGAGATGCCTTGGGATCGGAGGCTTTCAACCTTAGGGTTCGTATCTTCGAATAAGAAGCCTTTAGATTCTCATCACTGTCGATGACACGTTGAAGTGCGCTTTCCGCAGTAAGCAGCAAACCTTTCGCGAGCAGTTGTTGGTCGAAGAGGGCATCGGTGAAGGTGCTTTGATGCTCTTCCATCTTGTGTCCAAAGGCGAACATCAAGGTGGTATTCGATCGATATTTGTCCCAATAGGCGGTTCGCTCTGAGGCAGTAAGATAGGTGAAGTTTCGAACTATATTATGGCGGATGATTTCAAGAATTTGTCTGCGGTCATCTAATGCCGCTTTATTCATACCATAGATCCCCTCATAGTTTGAACGGGTGTTGTAAGCATCGATGGTTTCAGAGTGCGAGTCTCCATAATATGCTAAAGCTGTCGCAACGTAGTTGTCAGCTGCACGTATTACTTCAGTTTTTCGTCCCAAATAGTAATTGGCCACAGCTAGCAGATTCCAAGTGGAGGGCAAGTCTTCTCGCCCTTCTTCACCGGCTTTTTCTAATAGCGTCAAGGCGTGCTGGCAATCGTCGGCAGCATTCTGGTATTCCCCCTTGCGCAGTTGGGCTTGAGCCCGCAGGCGGTAATAGGATGCTAACATAGCTAATGAGGAAGAGGCACGACTTTCTGTTTGATTGATGAGCGATGTGATTGCCTCTATCCCCTCATCATATTTCTTTTCACGTAGTATGAGTATTGAGGCCTTTTCGTATTTTCTTATGTCTAAGATGTAAGTTTCCGCTTCTTGCCTGTCGATTTGTGCAGCGACACGGAATGACATCCCCATAAGGATGAAGATAATGGTTATGAAGAATGCCTTGAATCTCATCATATTATTCTGTATTTCCCGATCGTTGCTGCCAGAAGGATTTTTTGTCGGTATCGGGGATGTTATACTTATAGAGTCGGGTGAGGCGTCGTGCTGCAAGCTTGGCATAGTCTGTGCCCCCTGCTGCGCTGCAAAGATTGTAGCTTTGCTCCAGATGAGCAATGCTTTGCTGGAAATCTTCCTCGTCGGCTTCCATAGAACCTAATAGGTAAAGTGCCTTGCCGCGAATGATATCTCTCTCGCTTCTATTTGCACACTCGGCAATGACCTGTTGCAGCAGGGTTCTCTCCTCATCCTTTCGCTTGAGGTCGTTCAGGATGGTTGCCCTTGACAACTGTTCGCTTAATCGTTTTTCAGGCTTTTGAGCCATATTGAACCATCGCTCCGCTTCTGTGGTCATTTCCAATGCCTGCTGCAGATTGCCGTTCGAGAGTCTGATGTTCAATGACTGAGTGCTGTACCAGTCACCCATCCATGTGCAGGCCATATAGTAGGTTTTTGTGTCTTTCTTTGCATCGACAACAGCCTTGTCAAGCAGGGGCTTGGCGCGCGTGAAATCCTTCTCTTTCATGGCAGCCACAGCAAGGTAAAGGTTGTTGATGGCCATCGTGTTTTTCACGGTGGGAATCAACCCCTCTATAGGCGTAGAAGTTATCCGTGCGATAATCTGTTCACAGCATTCATTCGACTTTTCGTACTGCTTCTGTTGAGTATACGTCTTCGCCTGTGATGCAGTTGTCTCAAACCATTGCATCAAATCCTCCTGGGCTCTCGCTGTTTGCCCCGATAATAAGGATAACATAAGAAATGCCCATACCAACAATTGTGGTAAATGGCGCAGTTTTCGAAATAAACTATTTTTTTCCATAGTAGATTAATCTAATCCATCCAGTAGAATGAAGGCTGCCCAATAGCGAGGATCTGCATAGCGACCATTGTCGTAATTTGACAAATAAGACTGTGCTTGTTTTAGAGACTCGTGTTTAGACATTTTTCGCTCCACCATATTTTTATAAAACTCTGTCATCAACAATCTTGTAGCAGTGTCGTCGACACTCCAAAGAGACATTAATAGGGATTGTACACCTGCTTTTTTGAACCCTCGTTGAAGGCCAAACACACCTTCTCCGGTTATTTCTCCCATCCCTGTCTCGCAGGCTGATAATACTACTAGATTGGTGCCTCGGAAATCGAGTAGTGATATTTCTTGAGCCGTCAAAATACCATCATCGATATTCGAGGGTGTTTCAATGCCTTGCAGAGTATTGTTAGCTCCTGCAAAGAGTAATCCTGTACGTGTCAGCATACGATCTTCCTGTACCAGATTCGTATGTCCATCCATAGCAGACCAAAGCAATGCTTGTTGTAAAAATGCTAAATCACTGTAATCGCGAGATTGTTCTTCATCCCAAAAGAAACCATGCGTGGCTATGTGTAAATAAGTGGGATGCAAACCGCTTTGTGCCTTTAAGCAATCTTCTGTGCCTTGCTTTTCCTTGAAAAGGCTTACTTCAATATTATTGTCAGTTAATGTGGTGTTAATCTGTTCGATTTCTGTAAGTGTTTCTGGAAGGGGGGTGATATCTCGGATAGCCATCCTGTCAGTTGCCCCTCTTGGTCTATAACCTTTTGAAGTGGCGATATTCATTGATTGATTGCTCTCGACCAAGGATGAGGCGTCGGCATCGTAGTCTATTCCACCGTAGAGTGTTGCTGTTTCGTGTATTGATTTCTTTTGTTGAAATGTTATCTCTCTTGTTGAAGAAACTCGGTATAGACTGAACTTGTCACTTATTTTGTCGTCGTGGAAAGGCAGATATTCGATCCCTAAACTATAAAGTAATCCAATTGGCGAGAAAAATACTCGAGATGCTCCCAGTAATTCGTTTTCAAGAGATTCCCATATCAAGCGGGATGCAGCCTCGCTCGTGTAGAAATCTTCACCAATTATCTCCTGCAATTGTGTTTCGACGAAAAGGGGAACTAAATGTGGGCTGTCGTAATTTGAACGTAAGACCAATGCGGAATAGTAGATGGAATCGGGGGATATTGGTGATCGCATGAACTCGATTGCTACATCATCGTCATTCAGTTGATGACAGACTTGATCCCAGGTTACATCAAGACGCCGTGTATAATCTCCCAATTTGTCAGAAAGAAGGTACATCAAATCTTTCTCTTCTCGTCGTATTGCTTCAATCAGAGAATCCTTCTGTTGACGATTTGTCCCATTTGAATTTGACAAGAGTAATTTGTTCTGAGCAAGTTGAGCATAAAGTTGTTGGACTTCCTTGTCTTTATTTTCATCAATAAGGAGTTTCACTTCTATCTCAGAATTCAGCATCAATCCTTTTGACAACAGCATGGCTTCATATGCTTCACGTAACAAGGTATCATTAGGCATCTGAATGGTAGCATTAGGTAGTTGCGTATTGAACCAGTTTTCGTGTTTGTCCCAAAAATCGAAACGCTCCTGATAAGTCATGGTTTGAAAATGGGAACGTACAAATCCGCGTAAAAAGGTGTTCTGCTCGACAATGGCATCCATCAAGGTGCTCCTGTCGCCGCTCTGCCAGGAACAAATAATCAGCGTAGTCAGCAAATTGAGATACATCTGGTTGTAATCTCCCATGTGTTTCAATTGCTTGAACTGCATCATTGCGTTACGAATTTGCTTGCTTGCTTCATCGTATTTGCCACCTGCAATCTTGCCTATGGAATTAATCCACTCGCTTATGATGTAACTATAGGATTCGTGCTGTTCATTCTCATCTGTTATATAATTGATGTCCTGCAGTTCTTGAAGGCATTTAAGTGCACTCTTTATGTCACCTTTCGCCTGATAGCACTGTGAAATAATGCTGTAGGCTGAATGTCTGCATTGGTTTTTAAAATCTGAATCAGTAACATCTTCTAGATCGGCTAGCCTTTTGAACTCGTTTGCGACTGACAGCGCCGAGTCAACGTCACCATCGAGAAGCTTGATATTTGACTTGGTGGTCAAAAAAAAGGAGTAAATAGAATTGTCCTCGCGGAGTGAAGGATTGCTCTGAAATGCTTGTTCTGCCTCTGATAATAGCTCACGAGCCCTTTGGGTATTGCCTGCAATTAAATAAACATTTTGTAAGGATAAAAGAGTGTATATGGAATACCAGGTATAAGGCCATTTATAATTATTGAAGAGGGAGAGTAACTGTTCTCCAGCTGCAATCGATTCATCCCATTTGTTTATGTGGTAAAAAAAGCCAGTAATTTGGGATAATAATAATAAATAATCTTCATTGTATGGAAGATTATATTCTTGATAGACTTGATATGCCCTGTTGAACATTGAGGAAGCTTTCTCGGCATCCATCATGTCGGCATATAGATAAGCCATAAGGGAAAAAACCATAGCAACCGTCTGAGGCATCAATTGTCCATTGGTGTGCTCAACGATATCCAAGGCTTCTTCCCCTAATTGCATGGCCTGCTTTTTATCATTGTTGAGAAAAAGAGAATAGGCGATAAATTGCAGCGACCTAACATAATATTCATTATCCGTACCAATATTCTCATGGGCTATTCGCATAATGAGTCTTTCTTCTTCGATTGCCTTTTCCAGAGTAATGAGGCCTTTCGCCCTGCCAGACAAGACTCCGATATGAATAATGTCGAGATATTCTTTTGTCAGTGTCAGTCCATCTTGTTCGAATTTCGTTCTCAGTTCTGCGGCCATCTTATAGGAGTCTTCATTATTGTGCAAGAAAAAAGAACAGCCTAAGATGTAATACAATACTCTATCATAATCATAGTTATTATAGACACCATTCTCTTCCCAGATTTCCTTGGTCTTTTTAAATTTATTCTCAGCTTCGGGTTCCCCGCAACTGTAAAGTATCACAGCCTTCTCAAAAAGTGCATTCGCATAGTTAAGACTGTGGACGCCAATCTCTGGTGCCTGTGCAAAGATGCTGATTATGGAGTCAAGAGGGGCTATCATGCTTTTATCCAGGTTGTCACCTCTTTCCTGCATACATTGAATCAGGGACAATCGTGCCGATGCCGCATAAAGGGTGTCGTGTAGGGCGGTGTAGCCTTGCCAAATTTCATCATAATAGACACAAGCGCTGTCTAGTTCATTCAATGCACAATGGCACCAGCTGAGCATGTCAAGGTTCTGATAGTAGCCATACAGATTTTTACTTTTTTCATAAATGGAACTACTTGTGCGAAGTAAGGATTTCGCCTCAGTATATTTTTCAAGATTAATCATGCAGTTGGCTATCATACCAAGTGAATTTGCATAAAAGTTGTGATTGCCCAATACTTTATGCTCAATCTCGGCACATTGCTTGAAGTAATTTATAGCTTCCTCGTAATTCCCGGCTGTCAGGAAATACTGGCCCAATTCGTTCAATTGGTCGCTTTCGATGGTTAATCGTCGATCGACAGGAGGAGCAAGATAGGCATATGGCTCAGCTTCTCTTGCTTTGGCTGTGTCTCCCAGTTGGCAATAGCATGAGGCTATCCAAAGTTTGGAATAGTTACGTCGAGATGAGGATTCTGGCAATTCACTTTCATCCAACATCTGCGTTTGCTCAAAAATAGGAATGGCTTCGGCATATTTCCCTTGGTTATAAAGATTTACTCCTCTTTGAAAGAGCTGGTTACTAAGGTCGCTCTGTGCATAGAGCGAGGTAAATAAAGGAAAAATGAATAGCCAGAAAGATAAGGCCTTTTTCATGGAATGATATGTGCTTTGGAAATTAGTTGCTTATTACCACAAAACTTATGTCTTTCTTCCCACAGTTCTTGACTTCTATTTCCAGTGTTGTTCGGCCACTCGTAGGTAGGTCAAAAACGAAAGTACGGGAAGATTGTCCTTTCTTTACATTCTTTGTATCGTTATACCATTTATCATGTGTCTTGTCATAAATACGAAGCGTGATCATTCCTCCCGGTTCTGCAACAACTGCTAGTTCTTGATGCCCCCTTGAGACAAATGTCAACTTTGTACTGGATGATTCTCTTACTGCACATGTCTTGGTGAAAATCTTGCCACTGCTGGAAGCTCCGCGTTCGCCACTGCTCGTGGCATAACGCTGAGCGAATTTATACACATCCCTTCCAGCAATAAGACTATCAACAAACACCTCGTCAAAAACAAAATGTCCTTCCAATGACAAGGGATTTTCATCTGAACAGCGTAGCGAGATAAAAGGTTTTACGGCACATTCCTTTAACTTCTTGTTAGCTGCACGAAGGCCGGAGGTGTTTCCCGCACTGATAGCTTCTCGCAGATCTACACACGTGTTATAAACGCTTTGCATTTCTTCTGACAGTTGCTGTGCCGTAACTGTCATCACTTGAATTAATAATAGTGCTATAAATGCTATTGTTTTCATATTTATACTTTTTTAGTTCCCGATTACCAATCTTAACCCTACCGTTTCGTCTTTTTCTGTAGTGTTCTTGGGGTCTCGATGAAAGACCGTAAGTTCGAATGGTTCAGCATCAAAGGAACCGCCTCGCACAACCATCGCTTCATGGTTTGGAGGTGCCACTGCAGAATTATAGGGTAGGCAAAGGGAACTGCACCATTCTGCAACATTGCCACTCATGTCGTACAAATTTAAACCATTAGGGTACATTAGCGAATTTGAAGCGTCACAGATATGTGGCTTGCCACCAGAGTTCTTGCTATACCATGCTACGTCATCAACGTTATTGCTCCCGGCAAATATAGTGCTGTCGGCCTCAATTCCACCACGAGCAGCCCATTCCCACTCTGTTTCTGTGGGTATGCGAAAGTTTAGACCGGTAAGGTCCGCTAGTTTGTCGACGAACAATTGGCAATCCTCATACGTGACATTGGTTATAGGAAGTAATGAGTCTGATTCCTCAAACTTTTTTCCCATGATCAAACACCATTCTAAAGTTGACACCTCGTATTTCCCGATATAGAATAATTCAACAGTTTGCTGCATTTGAGGGACCTCCAGTTCCGGACATATCATATCCTCACTGATATCGGAGGATGCACCTTGCATAAATGTGCCTTCTGCCACTTCTTCCATATTATTTAGAATAGACTTTACAGCTTGTAGTTGCTCTTCCGAAATGTCGGGGCTCCAATTGATATTCTGGTTGCATTTATCCTCAATGGGCTTGGCATATTCCTCTGCTTGGATTTTCAATTCTGCTATTCGCTCAAGCGAATTGTTTCTTGATTGCAAGAAAAAAAACATCAGTCCAATAACAACAAGAAGAACACAGGAGATGACGACGATACCAACCCGTTTTTTCTTTTTTTTAGAATGACTTTTGACGTGTTTTGATATTCTATCCTTTACCAGTCTGTCGATACTGGCTCCCAATAGTTGTCCAAAATTCACGTCTGAATGTTGATGAGAATTAACGACCTGTTTTATATCCTGTGGAATATCAGCAGGAGTCCCGTCAAACGAATTGTCGGGATTGATGGGAACAAAATGCTTTTGTTGATTGATGGCTTGCAAGATTTCTTCACGCACCCAGTCGCCCTCATTTTTACAGCGGTCAAGGTAGTGCGCTGAGAGTACCATCATAAAAATGGGAGCCTCACGAATAGCCTCCTTGATATTGTCGCCGAAGATTCCATCAGTCAGTTCTTCATAATCGAGGAACACTTTATAGCCGCGTTTTTCCAGTTCAAGTTGCAGTATGCGGGCATACTGTGCTCCCCCATCTCTTCGGTAGCTGATGAATATGTCGTACTTGTTTTCAGCCATTCTTTTCGATCTTATATCCCAATGAAATCAATAGCTTCAGCGTGTTGACGGCCATCAGGCGGTCATACTGTTTTTCACTTTCAGGGAGTTGGGCATAGGGCAC